>Ga0315287_10000038_pt1 | contig 122652 bp, 115 predicted proteins | sample YL17G11_0_MG_FD_205037 | JGI IMG/M metagenome (GOLD analysis project Ga0315287, IMG submission 205037) | Sediment microbial communities from Yellowstone Lake, YNP, Wyoming, USA - YL17G11_0 | ecosystem: Environmental > Aquatic > Freshwater > Lake > Sediment | place: USA: Wyoming | collected... | reverse complement strand
GAGGCGGCGATCGGGGTTTTCGGTTATGGCCCGGAGGAGAGTCTCGAAGTTCCTGAGTAGCCGCTCGATGGTCGCGGCCTCAAAGATGTCCGTGCTGTACTCGGCCATCACTTTCAATCCGTCAGGCCTCTCCACGAGGTTCAGGCTGAGATCGTAGCGTGACACGCTAAGCCGAGGGTCGACGAGCCTCGTCCTAATGTCACCGATCCGCGACTCCTCGGCCACTCCGCTCTGCAGGCCCAGCGAGACCTGGAAGAGAGGTGTGCGGCTGGGATCCCGCTCCGGACGCAGGGAATTGACGATGGCCTCAAAGGGCACGTCTTGGTGAGCGTAGGCTTCCAGCGTGACTTCCCGCACCCGAGCCAAGGCTGAAGTGAATGTCGGATCACCGCTAAGATCCGTGCGAATGACCACGGTGTTGACGAAAAAACCAATGAGGGGTTCGATCTCCCCTCTGTTGCGCCCGGCGACGACCGAGCCGATGACGATATCATCCTGACCCGTATACCTGGCCAGGAGGATCTGGAATCCGGCCAAGAGGATCATAAAGGGGGTAACGTCCCGCTGGCGGGCGAGACTCCTGAGTCCCTCAAGAACCGATCGGGGCATGAGCCACTCCGTCGTCGTCCCCCGGAAAGTCTGGACCGGAGGTCGGGGACGGTCGCCCGGTAGCTCGAGGGGCGTGATGCCCGCCAGTTTCTCCTTCCAGTAGCCGAGTTCCGCGTCGAGGACCTCGCCCCGCATCCACTCCCGCTGCCAGGCCGCGAAATCGGCGTACTGGACCTGGAGTTCCGGAAGGGGTGATGGCTGTCCGGCCAGGAAAGCCGTGTAGAGAGCCCCGAGTTCCCTCATGAGCACGCCGTAGGACCACCCGTCGGCGGCGATGTGGTGGATGGTCAGCATCAGAACGTGCTCGTGGCTGCCCAGCCGCAGCAGGCGGACCCGAATTGGGGGGCCCTCCGCCAGGTCGAAAGGTTCCTGGCCCTCCTCGGCCACGAGTCGTCCGGCTTCCCGTTCCCGCTCCTCGGGCTCAAGAGCGGAGAGGTCAACCGGGCGGAGGTCGAGGACGAGCGATGGAGCGATGACCTGGGTCGGATCGTCGCCCACCCTGGCGAAGGCCGTTCGAAGAACCTCGTGTCGTCCGACAATCTCGTTGAGGGCCCTCTCAAGAGCCACTCGGTCCAGGTCACCCTCGAGTCTCATCGCGCAAGGGACATTGTAGACCGGGTTGCCCGGGGCGAGTTGGTCCAGAAACCACAGGCGTTGCTGGGCAAAGGACAGGGGCAGCGGGAGATCCCGCGGGCGGCGCTTAACGCCTTCGCCCGCCGAATCGTCGACACTCTCCTGGAGCCGGTCGAGCAGGCGCAGGCGCTGCTCAGGAGTCAGCCCTGACAGTCTCGTCCCGGACTCAGTCATGGCCTTCACCCTCCAGTTGACCCAGAAGCTTCTCAAGTTGGGACGGGTCGAGTTTGGCCAGAAGGGCCTCCTCCACCGCCTCAGTCAGCCCTGACACCGTGGACCGCTCGAAGAGGGTTCGCAGGGGCAGAGAAACCCGAAAGGCCTGCCTCACGGCCGAGACAACCTGAGTGGCCAGAAGGGAGTGACCTCCGAGATCGAAGAAGTTGTCGTGTATCCCGATCCGCTCGCGTCCCAGGATCCGCCGCCAGACACCGGCCACGGTCTCTTCCCGGGCCGTGCGTGGAGCGACGTAGGCCGTCTCGCTGCCGATAGCCGACGCCGCGGGGTTGGGCAAGGCCTTTCTGTCAAGCTTACCGGTCGGCGACAGGGGTAGCCGGTCGAGGGTCACGAAAACCGAGGGGATCATGTACTCGGGAAAGCGCGTTCCGAGAAACCGTCGGAGGTTCTCAACCGACGGACCGGCGCTCACGGCCCCGTCCGCCTTCGTCGTCAGGTAGGCCGCGATTCGTCTGTCCCCCGGCGACGGTTCCCAGACGGTCACCGCCACTTCCCGCACCTCGGGATGGGTGGACAGAATGGCCTCGATTTCCCCGAGTTCCACCCGGAAACCGCGGACCTTAACCTGCTGGTCGATGCGGCCGAGAAAGTCGATGGCGCCGTCCGGCAAGAGCCGGACCAGATCACCGGTGCGATACAGACGGCACCCGGGTTCGGCCCCGTAGGGATCAGGAACGAAGCGTTCGGCGGTCAACTGGGGCCGTCTCAGATAGCCCCGGGCCACTCCCGGCCCTCCGACGCAGAGTTCGCCGGGCACGCCGATCGGCACCGGACGAAGGTTCGCGTCGAGGACATAGGTTTTCACGTTGGGCAGGGCCCAACCGATGGCCGGCGCGCGCTCTCCGGGAAAGTCCGGCGGGACGGGCCAGCCGGTTATGATGACCGTGGTCTCCGTCGGACCGTAGACGTTCATCAGGCAGCCCCGGCCGGCCCAGGCGCCCGCCAGTCCGGGTGGACAGGCTTCGCCGCCGACGCACAGCAATTCCATGGAGCGGCCGGCATCGGTGGGAAGCTGGGCCAGCATCGACGGGGGCAGAAGGGTGATCGTGATCCCCGTCCGATCGAGTAGGGCCGCCAGGGTCTGCGGATCTTGCAGTTCATCGCGGGGCGCCAGCACCATCCTGCCGCCACGGGTCAGAGGCAGGAACAGCTCCCAGACCGATGCGTCGAAGGAAAGAGTGGCAAACTGGAGCATTCGGCTCTGGCCGTGGATGCGGAAGAAGCCAGGGTGAGTGAAGACAAGGTTCGAGAGTCCCTGGTGGGTTAGCTCCGTCCCCTTGGGTCGACCGGTCGAACCCGAGGTGTAGATGACGTAGGCCAGGTCGCTGGGGTGGATGGCCGGGGCCTGGACGAGCCGGGTCGCGACCACCTCGCCGTCCCCGGCGTCGCCGACGATAGCCGGCCAATCGCGATCAAGGCAGATGACCTCGCTTCCAGGCCTGGGCACGATACCGATCAGCGCTTCCTGGGTCAGGAGCAACGGGGCCCGGGAGTCCTCGAGCATGAATGCCAAGCGTTCGGGCGGATACGAGGGATCGAGCGGCAGATAGGCGCCTCCGGCCTTGAGCACGCCCAGAACAGCCACCGGCATATCGAGCGAGCGTTCCAGCAAGATGGCGACCAGCACCTCCGGGCCGACACCTCGCCGGCGCAGATAGGCCCCCAGCTGATCCGCCCTGAGATTGAGCTTCTCGTAAGTCAGGGATTGGTCCCCGAGCTCGGCGGCCACCGCGCTGGGGCGCCGCGCCACCTGCTCCTCAAAGAACTCGACGACCGTCCGATTGCGCGGGACCTCCTGCTCGCTGGAGTTCCACTCCACCAGAAGGAGTCGCTCCTCTTCCGAAGTCAACAGAGGTAGATCTGACAGCCGCCGTTCAGGGTTTGACACCACTCCCTCCAGGAGGGTAGTGAAGTGCCCGGCCATGCGGGAAATGGTTTCCGGCTCGAAGAGATCCGTGTTGTACTCGAACGAGGCCTCCAGCCCTCCCGGCCGGTCCCACACGAACAGCGTCAGATCAAACTTGGCCGTCCCGGTATCCACGGGGAGGTCCCGGGCCGTCACGCCGGGGAGAGAAACGTTCTTGGCCAGGTCATCCTCCAGAGCGAGAGCCACCTGGAAGAGTTGCGTGCGGCTCTGGTCGCGCGCAGGCTGGATCTCACTGACCAGGCGCTCTATCGGCAGGTCCTGGTGAGCGTAGGCCTCCAGGGAAGCGTCGCGGACACGGCGGAGATGCTCGCGGAAAGTTGGGTTGCCGTTCAAGTCGACGCGCAGGATCAGCATGTTGACGAACAACCCGATCAGGTTCTGTGTCTCACTCTCGGAGCGGTTGCTGACGGGCGTGCCCAGCGAGACGTCCGTCTGACCCGCGTATCGGCCAAGCAGGGTCGTGAAGGCCGCGGCCAGGGCCATAAAGAACGTCGCGTTCTCCTGGCTCGCCAGGGACCGAAGTTCATCACCAAGGTCCTTGGGCAGGGCCCACCACCAGGTCGCGCCCCGGGAGGACTGGACCGTGGGACGAGGATGGTCCACGGGCAGCTCCAGGGTTTGAAGGTCGGCCAGAGTCTTCTTCCAGTAGCCGAGTTGCCGCTCGAGGATTTCCTCCTCGACCCACTGTCGCTGCCAGACGGCCCAGTCGCCGTACTGCACCGGCAACTCGGGTAGAACGACCGTCTCGCCCTTAAGAAACCCGGCATAGAGAGCGTTGAGTTCCCGGAGCAGGACCACCATTGACCAGCCGTCGGTCACGATGTGGTGGATGGCGAAAGAGAGCACGTGATCCTCCGGACCGAGGCGGAACAGGCAGACACGGATCAACGGTCCACGTTCCAGGTCGAACGGGCGAACGCTCTCCTCGCGAAGGCGCCTCCGGCACGTCTCCTCCCGTTCAGACGCGGGCACGCCCCCGAGGTCGATCGAGGTCAACTCAGAAGCCGCGTCCGCGGCCACCACCTGCACCGGCTGGCCCCCGATCGAGCGGAAAGTCGTGCGCAAGACCTCGTGGCGACGAACGATTTCCCGCAGCGAACTCTGTAGAGCCACCACGTCCAGGGTTCCCTCTAGACGAAAGGCCAGGGGCACATAGTAAACCGGCTTCCCTGGTTCCATCTGATCCAGAAACCACAGCCGCTGCTGGGTGAAGGAAAGAGGAAACACTTCCGCGTCCCGGGCGCCGAGTTTCTCGGCCAACAGGGCCCGTCTCTGGTCGCGGACATCCGGGCCGCCTCCGGAGGCCTCCTCGCTCATGACTCTTCCCCCTTCGAGGTTGCGAGTTCGGCTAGAAAAGCATCCACCGCGTCGTCCGACAGCCCGGCTAGGCGTCCCGACTGACCCCTCTGGAGGCGTGGGACCTTGCGCAGCCCGGGCCCGGCGCTCCCGGCCCGGGCGGCCACAACCGCCGCGGCCATTCCCGCCACTGTGGGCGAGGCGAAGATGGTGGTCAGAGGCACCTCCACTTGCAGTACCTCGCGCGCCCTCGCGACAAGACGTGTCGCCAGAAGAGACTGACCGCCAAGTTCAAAGAAGCTATCATCCACGCCCACGCGCTCAAGGCCGAGGAGTTCGGTCCATATGGCCGCCAGCGCTTCCTCCAGGGGTGTGCGCGGGGCCAGGTAGGCCGTCCCGAGGCTGAGGCGCGATTCCTCCGGTTCGGGCAGGGCCCGGCGGTCGACCTTGCCGCTGGGTGTCAGCGGCATGGCCTCCAGGATCACGAAGGCCGTGGGCACCATGTACTCCGGGAGTCTATCGCCCAGGAACGCGCGCAGCTCGCCCGCCGAGGGCGGCGCCTCCAGGGACACCGGAACAACGTAGGCGACCAGGCGGGCCTGGCTTCCCGTCCCTCGGGTAGCGACACAGGCGGCCTTCAGGGCCGGGTGCCGCGCCAGCACGGTCTCGATTTCGCCAAGCTCGACCCGAAAGCCGCGAACCTTGACCTGGTCATCGATACGCCCTAGAAACTCCACGTCGCCGCCTGGAAGGTGCCGAACCAGATCCCCCGTGCGGTAGAGCCTCTGCCCGAGTAGCGAGCCGAAGGGATCGGGCACGAAGCGTTCCGCCGTTAGCTCGGGCCGTCCCAGGTAACCCCGGGCCAACCCTACTCCACCGACGTAGAGTTCGCCCGGCGCGCCGGTCGGCGTCGGCCACCCTCGGCGGTCGAGGACGTAGGTCTGGGCGTTGGGCACCGGTCGCCCTATGGGAAGGGGTCGGCCTCCGTCGAAGTCACCGGGCACTTCCCAGGCCGTGGCCGTCACCGTGCCTTCAGTGGGTCCGTAGGCGTTGACCAGGCGCACGTGGCTGGCCCAGGCCGCGGCCAGGGCCGGTGGGCAGGCTTCACCCCCGACCACCAGAGTCTCCAGCCATCGACCCGCTCCGGAGGGCAACTGAGCCAACATCGACGGAGGCAGGAGGGTGACCGTGATTCCGGTCCGGTCGAGCAGAGCGGCGAGGGCTTGAGGGTCCTTGATTTCGGTCGTGGGCGCGAGAACGAGCCTGGCCCCGTGTCCCAGGGCCAGGAAGCACTCCCAGACCGAGGCGTCGAACGAAAGGGCCGAGAACTGAAGCATGCGGCTCTCCCGGTGGACACCGAACAGCGTGGCCTGGGTCATAACCAGACTGCACAAACCTCGGTGACAGAGTTCGGTGCCCTTGGGCCGCCCCGTGGAGCCCGACGTATAGATGACGTAGGCCAGGTCATCGGGACCCGGGCGTCTCCTCTCCGAGGTTACTCCGGCCGCGTCAGTGATGGTTGGCCAGTCCCGGTCAAGACAGACCACCGTCGCCGCCCGCGAGGGAAGAAGCCCAAGAAGCCTCTCCTGGGTCAGAAGCACGGACGCGCGCGAGTCCTCGAACATGAACCCGAGCCGGTCCACCGGGTAGCCCGGATCAAGCGGCAGATAGGCGCCTCCCGCCTTGAGCGTCCCCAGGATAGCCAGGGGCAGGTCCAAGGAACGCTCCACGAGGACGCCGACCAGAACTCCGGGACCAACACCGAGCCGCCGGAGGTGGATGGCCAGAAGCTCCGCCCGGCGCTCGAGCTCGCCGTAGGTCCAGCGGTCATCGCCGAACTCGACCGCCACGACGTCGGGTAGCCGCTTCGCCCATTCCTCAAAAAGCTCGTGCGCCAGACGCTCACGCGGGAACTCCCGCGTCGTCGCGTTCCACTCCACCAGGACACGATGCCGCTCGGCCGGCCCCATCACCGGCAGGTTCTCCAGAGGGTTGTCGGGGGTGGCCACCGCCCCCTCGAGGAGAACCCCGAGATGCCCTAACATTCGCTCCGCGGTCGATCCGTCAAAGAGATCCGTGTTGTGCTCGGCCGCGAGCCGCAGGCCGTCAGATCCAGACTCCACGGACAGGGTGATGTCGTAGGCCGACGTGCCGGGATCAAACCGCCAGTGACGAATCCTGAGTTCGGGCAGGGTCAGCTCGGGCGGTGGCGGGATATCCTCTAGGCCCATAATCTGAAAGAGTGGCGTCCGGCTCAAATCCCGCTCCGGGTTGAGAACCTCCAGAACCCTGCCAAACGGCGTGGCCTGGTGCTTCTGCCCCGCCGCCAGAGCCTTCCGGACATCGTGAACAATCTGCCGGAAACTCTGACCGGCGCCAGGAGCGAGGCGCAGAGCGAGGGTGTTGGCCAGCGGCCCCACCAGAGCCTCGGTCGCGGGAAGGGTTCTGCCGGCCGTCCGAGTGCCGATGACAAGATCGCTACGATCGGTGTATCGAAAGAGGAGGGCCGCGAAGCCGGCGAGGACGACAGCGAAGAGACTCGTGCCCTCCCGCGCGGCCAGAAACTCCAGATCTCCGCGGAGGTCCAAAGGCAAGTGAAGTTCACGCCGAGCGCCGGCAAACGTCTGCACCGGCGGGCGAGGGCGATCGGTCGGCAAGTCGAGGACCGGGGGAATGTCGCCAAAGACCCTCTTCCAGTACTCCAGGTCGACCTCGGCTCTCCGCGGGCTCTGGCCCAGGTCTTCGTACTCGGCGTACTGCATGACGACAGCGGCCGGCGTCGCGGGACGTCCTGAGCTCTGGGCCGCGTAGATCTCCATGAGTTCGCGCTCCAGGCGCCTCATTGACCATTCGTCGGCCACGGCGCAATGAGCCGTCAGAAGAAGGATGTGGTCGCTGTCATCCAGTCGCATGAGCTTGGCCCGAAACAGGGGACCTCGCTCAAGGTTGAAGGGGTTCTGGGTCTCGGCGGCGACCAGCCTCCGAATCTCCGTCTCCGAAGCGTTTCCCGCGGGCAACTCAAGATTCGACATCGCCAGCGACAGACTCGCCTCGCGGGTCACCCGCTGCATGACATCGCCGTCCGGCGATCTGTCGAAGCATGTTCTGAGAGCTTGGTGCCGGCGGACCAGCGCGTTCAGACCGAACCGCAGGGCGGGTAGGTCCAGCTTCCCCGCGAAGCGAAGAGCCGAGGAAAGACTGTGGGTCGGCAATCCGGGGCTGAGCTGTTCCAGAAGCCAGGTTCGCCTCTGCTCCAGGGACGCTCGAAACAGATCGCTGCCAGGCCCAGGGGTGCCGATGCCTGATCTGTTGGTCTCTCCCGCGGTGTCCGCCAACGTCTCTCGCACCCTCCTACGGGTCCTCCCGCTCGGGGCCGCCGACGATTGCGGGTGACCCTGTGGGCCTTGGCAGATGGTGCAAGGCGCAGTCCGGCAGTCCCAAGTTTGCTAGATTATACCATGCTAGCTTGTAACTAGAAAAGTCCCTGATGCTGGGGAATTGTGTCGAAAGGGCTCGTGAGCGGCAACCTTCGACACACACCGCACGAGGTCGCCCTGTCGCGCGTCGGAGTTGGCTCCGCGTTAGCCGTGGGCCCCCGGCGCCCCCCCCCTGCCCGCGGATCACACCTTGCCGATAACGAACTCCTCCATCACCAGCAGGTCCATGCCTGTCTTGAGAAAGGTCCTAATAGCGTCAACGGGAGTCTCGACAATGGGTTCACCCCGATCATTGAAGGAGGTGTTGAGGATAACCGGCACCCCCGTGATGGCGCCGAACTCCTCGATCAGACGGCTGTAGGCGTTCCCACTGTCGCGTTCCACCGTCTGCAGCCGGGCGGTTCCGTCCACGTGAGTGATCGCCGGGAGGAGATCTCTCGCCTCCGGCCGGACGTCGCAGACCAGAAGCATGAACGGGCTCTCGCGGTCGTTGTCGAAGTAGCGTCCCTGTTCGTCCAGGAGAGCGCTGGGGGCGAAGGGACGGAACCACTCCCGGTGCTTGACCCTGGCGTTGAGGGCGTCCTTCATGCCCTTCGGACGGGGATCAGTCACGATGCTGCGGTGACCCAGAGCCCGCGGCCCGAATTCGGAACCCCCGGTGAACCACCCGACGATGCGTCCTCGAGCGAGAGCCTCGGCCGCGGTTCTGGCGGGGTTGGAGCTGGTCACGTAGCTGAGCCCGGCCTTGTCGATGGCCTCTTCAATCTCCTTGGAGCCATAGGACCGCCCCGTGTAGGCGTACTTCATCTTGGTGGTCCGGGCCTCTTCAGGTCCTCTCTTGGCCCCGCCGATGGCGTACTCGCCGTAGAGCGCGGCGCCAAGAGCGGTGCCGGCGTCGCCCGCCGCCGGTTGGATGAACAAGTCCTCAAGACCGAGTTCCCGCGACAGCCGGCCGTTGGCGACCGAGTTGAGAGCCACCCCCCCGGCCAGGCACAGCCTCCTCTTGCCCGTCAGCTTCAGGACGTGCCTGACGCAGTGGATGAGGGCATCCTCAAGAGCCGCCTGGGCGCTGTGGGCCACCCGAGCCTCACGCCTGAACTGATCTTCCTTGCCCGCGGCCAGACTCACGTAGTTGCGACCGAAGGCCTCAAAGCGCTGGAGAGCCGCCTGGCTCACGCTAACCCCACCGTCGGAACAAAGGGTCACGGAGTCGTAGATCTCAGGAAGCGGCGGCTCGTCGGAGTAAGGCGCCAGACCCATGGTCTTGCCCTCTTCAAGAGGGGCGAAGCCGCAGACCAGGGTGGCCAGGGTGTAGAAGTAGCCCAGGGAGTTCGTGGCGTAGAGCCCGTATTCATCGCCGATGGGTTCCCCCAGCACTTTCTGGAGAACCCGAATCCGGTTTCCCTCACCGACGGCGAAAGTGATCGTCTCGACGCCGCCGTTCTCTTGACTGCCCGAGGCGTCCACGACGAGAATGGCCGCGTCCTCGAACCCCGAGGGGTAGAAAGCGCTGGCCGCGTGGGCGAGATGATGGGAGATGATCTCGAAGTTTCGGCCGGGAGCGAAGTACTCCTTACCCCACAGGGCCGAGTTCGTAACCAGAAGGTCAAGATCGTCGAAACCGAGCCCTCCGACGTCGAGGCAGTATCGCGAGGATAGACCTAAAGTACCCTTGCGTAGAAGACCGAAGGAGTGCTTGACGCGGGCCAAGCGTTCCTCCTCCACGGCACACACGGTCTGCCCGTCGACTGTCAGCGCCCCCGCGTAGTCGTGACCGGAGCCTCCGATGCCAAGAATCTTCAATCCCTGCTCACCCTCCCGGCGGCCGCCCGAACCCAAACAAGCACAGACCAAGGCAAAGCGCATTGAATCGGGGTAGGCCTGCGGTGTTTCGACATAAATCTTACCTCTCAAGCCAATTGGTGTCAAACCAGGGGCCCCGCCTTGCCGCCGCCGGGACCCAACCTTGGAGCAGGGAATGCGTAAGGGGGCCCCGGGTCCCCCCGGAGCCCCCCGCGAAACGCGTGCTACGACAGCAAGTGACAGGCCGCCGTGTGACCGGTCTCCACTTCGACCAGACTCGGTTCCTCCGAAGCGCAGCGTGGCTGGGCCTCACCGCACCGCGTGCGGAAGCGGCAGCCGCTCGGTGGGTCGATTGGGCTGGGCACGTCACCCTCGAGAATGATCCGTCGCCGTTTCTCCTCTGTGGCCGGATCGGGAATGGGAATGGCGGAGAGCAGGGCCCGGGTGTAGGGATGGAAAGGCTTGTCGTAGAGCTCGTGGCTGGGGGCCACCTCGACGAGTTTGCCCAGGTACATGACTGCCACGCGGTCGCTGATGTGCTTGACCATGGACAGGTCGTGGGCGATGAAAAGGTAGGTCAGGCCGAGCCTGTCCTGGAGGTCTTCCAGGAGATTGACCATCTGGGCTTGGATGGACACGTCAAGAGCGGAGATGGGCTCGTCCAGGACCATGAACTCCGGGTCCACGGCCAGGGCGCGGGCAAAGCCGATCCTTTGACGCTGCCCACCGCTGAACTCATGGGGGTAGCGGTTGGCGTGCTCGGGGTTGAGTCCGACCAGACGAAGCAGTTCGTGGATCCTGTCCTTTCTCTCGCCGTCGCTTCCGACCAGATGATGGATGTCCAGCGGCTCGCCGATGATCTCCGATACGGTCATCCGGGGGTTGAGCGACGCGTAGGGATCCTGGAACATCATCTGCAGCCGGCGCCGTATGGTCAGAAGCGATTTGGCCGGAAGACCGAAAACATCGATCCCGTCGTAGAACAACTGGCCGGAGGTTGGCTCGTAAAGACGGAGCATCGTCCGTCCTACGGTGGTCTTGCCGCACCCGGTCTCCCCGACCAGACCCAGGGTTTCGCCCTTGTTGATACTGAAGCTCACGTCGTCGACGGCCTTAACGTGGGCCGCGATGCGCGTGAAAACCAAGCCGCCGGCAACGGGGAACCACTTGACGAGATTCCTGACTTCGACCAGCGGGGCGCTCATGACGCACTCCTCCCCTCTTGTGTTTCAAGGACGAGGGGTGGCGCTTGGGGGTGGTACCGCCAGCAAGCGACCTGGTGAGCCGAACCGATCTCGTTCAGCGGGGGCTCCTGGGACAGGCAGATACGGAGAGCGTGACCACACCTCGGGTTGAACCGGCAACCCGGTGGCGGTTCGATGAGGTCCGGGGGCTGACCGTGGATGGGGACGAGCCGTCTCTTGTCCTTGGCGTTGAGACGGGGAATCGATCCCAGAAGACCCCAGGTGTAGGGGTGCTTGGGTCGGCTGTAGATGCTCTTGACCGGACCCTCCTCGATGATCTTGCCGGCGTACATGACCAGCACTCTGGACGCCATTCCGGCCACAACGCCGAGGTCATGGGTGATGAGAATGATGGAGGTGCGCAGCCTGTCCTTGAGGCCCCGCATGAGGTCCAGAATCTGGGCCTGCACCGTCACGTCCAGAGCCGTGGTCGGCTCGTCGGCGATGAGAAGCTGAGGGTTACAGGACAAGGCCGTGGCGATCATGACTCTTTGCCGCATGCCGCCGCTGAACTGGTGGGGATACTGAGCTAACCGCTGACGGGGATTGGGGATGCCCACGAGGTCCAGCATCTCCGCGGCTTTAGCCAGGGCCTGCTTGCGGGTCATGCCCTGGTGGAGTCGAAGGACCTCGGACATCTGCAGCCCGATCCTGAGAACCGGGTTCAAGGACGTCATCGGATCCTGGAAGACCATGCTGATCTTGTTGCCGCGGACATGCTCCATCTCTTCCTCGGTCTTCCCGAGCATGTCCTCCCCATCGAAGGTGACCGCGCCGGACATGATCTTTCCCGTGTCACTGAGAAGCCGCATCACGGAGAGCGCCGTCACGCTCTTGCCGCAGCCCGACTCGCCGACGATGCCGATGGCTTCCCCCTTCTCAAGATGGAAGCTCACTCCGTCTACGGCCCTGACCTCCCCGGCGTAGGTGAAGAACGATGTCCGTAGGTCCTTGACCTCAAGAAGCAAGTCCATGTTCTTCGCTCCTCTCTAACGCCGGAGGCGCGGATCCAGGGCGTCCCTGAGTCCGTCGCCAAGGAAGTTGAAGGCGAGAAGGGTGAGGCTGATCGCGGCCGCCGGAGAGAACAGCTGCCACGGGTAGGAGCGGATGGCGCGATAGCCGTCCGAGGCCAAGGTGCCCCAACTGGCCATGGGGACCTGGATGCCGAGGCCGATGAAGCTCAGGAAGGCCTCGAGAAAGATAGCCTGCGGAATGAGAAGAGCGGTGGTCACGACGATGGGGCCCATGGCGTTCGGAATGAGGTGGCGGAGGAGTATCCGCAACTGGCTGGCCCCTACCAACCTGGCCGCCAAGACGTACTCCTCCTCCCTCAGGCTGAGAATCTGCCCCCTGACAATACGGGCCAGATTGAGCCAGTAGTTGAGGCCGAAGGCAATGAGAATGCTCTTGAGGCCCGGGCCGAGAACGACCATGAGCAGGATGACGATGAGGAGGAGCGGGATGCCGTAGAGAATGTCGACGATCCTCATCATGACCGAGTCGACCTTGCCCCCAAGAAGACCCGACACTCCCCCGTAGATGACTCCTATGCCTAGGTTGATGAATGCCCCGACGAACCCGATGAGGAGGGAGACTCTAGCCCCATAGAGGATCCGGACGAAGATGTCACGTCCGAGCGCGTCGGTGCCGAACCAGTAGACCTTGTTCGGCGGCCGATTGACCAGGGAGAGATTCTGGTCGGAATAAGAGAAATGGCAGAGATACGGACCTATCGCCGCCGCCAGGACCATAAAGACGATGACCCAGAGCCCGATCATGGCCATCCGGCTCTTCTTGAACCGCCGCCAGGCGTCCTGGACGTAGCTCAGGCTGGGGCGGACGATGGCCTGGGCATCCACTCGGTCGCCGCCCGCTGGACGGAAAAGCTCCTCGTCTTGAGCCATAGTCATCAGTCCTCCCCTTCCAGGAACTTGATCCTGGGGTCGATGAAGACGTAGGCCACATCGACCAGGAAGTTCATGAAGAGAAGCAGGGCGCTGTAGAACACAGTCACCCCAAGAATCATGGTGTAGTCCCGGTTCGAGATGCTGTTGACGAAGGCGTCACCGAGGCCGGGAATGGCGAACATGCGTTCAATGACGAACACGCCCGTGAAAATCCCAGCGATCAGCGGACCTAGATAGGTCACGACGGGAATGAGGGCGTTTCGGAGAGCGTGCCGATAGAGAACGGTCTCGCCCGGCAGTCCCTTGGCCTTGGCCGTTCGGATGTAGTCCTGCTGCAAGACCTCAAGCATACTTGAGCGGACGAGGCGGGTAATGAAGGCGGCGGGAAAACCCGCCAGAGCGATGGCCGGCATAATGGCCCGGTCCCATGTGCCCCAGCGGGCAACCGGAAGCCAGTGAAGCTTGACCCCCACAAAGTAGATCAGGCCCGCGGCAATCACATAGTTCGGTAAGGCGACCCCCAGCGTCGCTACAAACCTGGTGATGTTGTCCTGCCACTTGTACTGCCGGAACGCGGAGACTATGCCTATCGGAATACCGATGAGGAGCGACATACCAATAGCCACGGCCCCTAGCGTGGCCGAGACGGGAAATCCGTCGGCAATAATCTCGTTGACCGTTCTAGATGGATACTTGAAGGACGGGCCGAAGTCCCACTTGCACACGTTCCAGAGATAGTAACCGTACTGCTTCCACATCGGCCAGTCGAGATGGTACCGCCTCTCAAGGTTCTTGATGACGATCGCGGGCAACTCCTTCTCACGCGAGAACGGCCCGCCGGGGATCGCGTGCATGAGAAAGAAAGTGATGGTCACGATCGCCCATAGGGCCACGATCGTCATGAAAAGCCGGCGGATGAGATAACGCGTCAAGGCATCCCCACCCTTTCCAAGCCGGACTTCGACCGCAGGGGCGCGCGCCTTGCGAGCGCGCGCCCCTCCGTGTCTCGGCGCAGTGTAGGTCGTTTATTATGGGTTCTCGATGTAGGCCTTGATGAAGTCGATGGCCGGGCCGGCCGGCATTTTGATGACACCCTTCACGTACGGCTTGTACATGTAGGGATCGGTGTAGAAGTAGATCGGGGCGATGGGCATGACGTCCATGAAGATATCCTCAGCGTCATGCATGGCCTGGAAACGGGTGGCCTGGTCGGTGTTCGTGCGACCCGTCACCACCAGGGCGTCGTAGTCCGGATCGCCCCAGAAGCTGTTGTTGTTGCCGCCGCCGGTGACCCACATGTCGATGAAGGTCATGGGGTCGATATAGTCGGCGATCCAGCCGGCCCGGGCAACCTGGAAGTTGCCGGCGTCACGGCTATCGAGGTAGACGCCCCATTCCTCCGTGCGGACCGTCACGTTATCGATGCCGAGGCCCTGTTTCCACATCTCCATGATGGCCTGAGCGATCTTGATGTGGGCCTCGCGGTCGTTAGTTAGGATTTCGATCTTGGGCAGGCCCTGTCCGTTGGGATAGCCGGCTTCAGCCAGGAGCTGCTGCGCCGTCGCGATGTCGTTGTCGGCGAAGTAGTTGCCGCCTTCCAGGCGGAAGTCCTGACCGTTGACCGGGTTCTTGATGCCGGGCGGCACGAAGGCGAGGGCCGGGATTTGTCCGCCCTGGGACACGTTGTCCACGATTTGCTGCCGGTTGATGGCCAGGTTGAGGGCCTTGCGGACGAGAGGATTATCGAAAGGCGCCTTCTGGCAGTTGTAGAGGTAGTAGTAGGTGCCGAGGTTGCCACCGATGACGAGGCCCTCCTCCTTCAGGCGGGCCATCTCCTCGATGGGCGGGTTGTCGAGGACGTCGAGCTCACCGGCCTCGAACATGGCCAGTTCGGTGCTCTCCTCCTCGATGCAGTAGACCTCGAGCTTGTCGAGCTTGACGACTTTCCTGTTCCAGTAGTCGTCATACGGAACAAGCTCAAGGATGTTCTCGTGTTCCCACGTGGTGAGGATAAACGGACCGTTGGTGACGATGTTCTCCACCTCGGACCCGTACTTGATCCCCGAAGCCTCCACGGTCGCCTGGTGCACAGGCAGCATGGTCGGGAAAGCGCAGATGGACAGGAAGTAGGCTGTTGCCTGGTCCAGGGTGATCTTGATGGTGGTGTTGTTGACGACCTCAATGCCTACGGCATCCGCCGTTCCGGTCCCTTCCGTGTAGGCCTGCGCGCCCTTGATGTACCAGAGCATGTAGGCGTAGTCGGCGCTTGTCTCGGGAGAAATGGCCCTCAGCCAGCCGTATTTGAAGTCCTTGGCCGTAAGGCTATCGCCGTTGGACCATTTGGCCTTGCGGAGGTGGAAGGTGTAGACAGTGCCGTCATCGGAGATGTCCCAGCTCTTGGCCACGCCCGGCTGGGGTTGGTATAGCTCGTCAAGCCTGACCAAACCCTCAAACAACTCGTTGAGCAGGGTGAGTTCAGGCTGGCCGGTGGCCAGGGCCGAGTCGAGGGTCTGAGGTTCGGTGCCGAGGTTGTAGCGGATGACCATCTCGCCACCCTGGGCGGTTGTGCGGCACCCAGCGGCGCCAATGGTGGCCACCATAGCCAGCAACAGCACGATAGAGATTCTCTTCCAGAACACTCTTTCACACTCCCTTTCTCATTTCGGATAGGAACCTCGCGCTCATGTACCTGGTCCCCACCTCCCTCCAGCGGCCACGTCCTCCACTAGGTGTGCCGTGCTGCCCACATTGTACCTGTTGTGGTACAGCATGGGCAGATTGGGAGATTACGCTCTCTTCCGGGCCAAGTCTCCCATTCCTTGTCCAGGTCGGAAGAAGTCTACGGGGTCGGCAAGCGAGGTTGGGGGTCCGCCGGTCACAAGGGGGCTCGCGCGACCCCCGATATCCTCACAAAAAAACCGGGATGGGGGCGCTGGAGCCGCCCCCATCCCGGTCTGATCCTGTCGTTCCGCGGTCATTCCCGCCAAGGTCCGACTGAGTCCGCTTTCAGTCTCAGGCGCTCGCCGGGCCGCCCTCGGCCCGACGCCCGGCCCCTGCCTACTCCTCCAGGCCCTTCCTTCCGGCCTGAAGCCTCTTCGACCCGCGCAGCATGGCCGCCACCGTCGCTCGCTTCAGGCCCTGGATGGCCGAGGTTTGGTTGACCTTCTTCGGGCAGGCCTCGACGCAGTTGAAGACGGTGTGGCAGCGCCAGGCCCCCTTCTCGTTTCCGACGATACCGAGTCGCTCGTCCTTGGCCCCGTCGCGGGTATCGGCCACCCACCGGTAGGTCTTCATCATGGCATTGGGGCCAAGATACTCCTTGCCGGTCCAGACTGACGGACAGGACGAGAAACACGACCCGCAGAGGATGCAGCCCACGTACTCGTCGATTGTCTTCCGGTCCGCGGGGGACTGGAGGCGCTCCTTCTCCGGATCGGCCGAGCGGGTCACAATCCAGGGCCCGATGGCCTCGTAGTTGGCCCAGAAGCGGGCCATGTCCACGACCAGGTCCTTGATCACCGGCAGGTGAGGCAAGGGCATGACGTGGACCTCCTGGTGACCCTCGTCCAGGAGGCGGGCTACCTGGGTCTCGCAAGCCAGGCGGTAGGACCCGTTGATGAACATGGCGCAGGCGCCGCAGATGCCTTCGCGGCAGGAGAAGCGGAAAGCCAGGGATCCGTCGACCTTTTCAAGGACGTAGAAGAGCGTGTCCAGGATCGTCATCCCGTCGACCCAGGGAACACCGTAGATCTCGATCCGGGCCTGCTTGTCCGCGTCCGGGTTGAAGCGGTAGACCTTCAGAGTCACCTTCTCCGGGCGGAGTCTCTTTGTCAACCGGCCCACCTCCCCATCTCAGTAGGTGCGGGCCTGGGGTTGCCACTTGGTGATCGTCACCGGGCGGTACTCCAGGCGGGCCCCGTCCGGCGTCAGCCGGGCGATAGTGTGCTTGAGGAACTTAGCGTCGTCGCGATCCCTATGGTCTACCCTGAAGTGCGACCCCCGGCTTTCCTGGCGGCCCAGAGCTCCGACGACGATGGCCTCGGCCACCAGGATCATACCCAGAAGTTCCAGGTTTCGAACCCAATCCAGGTTGTACTTGAGGTCGCGGTTTCTGATACCGATCCTGGGGTAGCGAGCTTTCAATTCAAGCACCTTTTCGAGCCCCGCGGCCATGGCCTTCTCCTCGCGGAAGAGACCAACGTTCAGGAACATGCTCTCGCGCAGTTCGTCACGCAGGTCGGCCGGATCTTCCGGACCCGCCGCACCCAGAACCCAGTTGGCCCGTTTCTCCGTCTCGGCCAAGGTGCCGGCCAGGATCTTCTCAGAGTCCTTCTTGACCGCCTCCCCGCCTTGACCCTTGGCGTAGGCCGCCGCGTGCCGGCCGGCAAGACGTCCGAAGACGATCGTGTCCAGAAGCGAGTTTCCCCCCAGGCGGTTGGCCCCGTGCACGCTGACGCAAGCGCACTCGCCCGCGGCGTAGAAGCCCGCAACCTCGGTCGCCCCGTCGACGTTGGTGTCGATGCCGCCCATGAAGTAGTGCTGGCCGGGCTGGATGGGGATGGGTTCCTTGATCGGGTCGACTCCGGTGAAGTTGATGGCGATGTCCCGGATAGCCGGCAACCGCTCCAGGATCTTGGCCGCCCCGAGGTGGGTAAGATCCAGGTGGACGTACCCTCCCGGAAAGCCGCGGCCCTCGTTGATCTCCGTCTGGATGGCCCGGGCCGTGATGTCGCGCGGCGCGAGTTCCATGGCCTTCGGAGCGTACTTCTCCATGAACCGCTCCCCAAGAGCGTTGCGCAGGTAGCCTCCCTCGCCCCGGGCCCCTTCGGTCATGAGGACGTTGTTGCCGAAGAGCGAGGTCGGGTGGAACTGGATGAACTCCATGTCCTTGAGGGCCACACCGGCCATGAAGGCCACGCCCAAACCGCTACCCGTATTGATGATGTTGTTGGTCGAATGGCCGTAGATGCGACCGCCGCCGCCGGTGCCGAAGATGACGGCCTTCGCGTTGATGGGTTCGAGCTTGCCCGTGCGGATGTCGAGGGCGACCACGCCGTGGCAGCGTCCGCCGGCGACCGACAGGCTCAGGACCTGCCATTCCTCGTAGACCTTTATCCCGCGTCTCAGAATCTGCTCGTACATCGTGTGGAGCAGGGCGTGACCGGTCTTGTCCGCCGCGTAGCAGGTGCGGGGGTAGCCGGCGCCTCCGAAGGGGCGCTGGGCGATCTTCCCCTCCGGGGTGCGGCTGAAAGGACAGCCCCAGTGCTCCATCTCAAAGATTGTCGCCGGGGCCTCGCCGGTCAGAATGGTGACCGCGTCCTGGTCGGCGAGGTAGTCGGAACCTTTGACCGTGTCGAAGGCGTGGCGGTCAGGGCTGTCGTCGCTGGAGTCGGGATGATTGCCGAGGGCGGCGTTGATCCCGCCCTGGGCCGCCACCGAATGCGAGCGGACCGGATGGACGCGGGAGAGAACCGCGACCTCCGAGCCCGCGTCGTGGGCCTCGATGGCGGCTCTCAGTCCCGCCAGCCCAGCGCCCACGACCAAAACCTCATGGTAGATCACCGATTTCCCTCCCCTATCCCTGGATAAACGGCAGGAGCGCGTAGGCGCCGTAGACGAAGGCGACGAGGCCCACGATCCAGGCCGCCACCGCCAGGGTCCGCGCCGCGCGTTCCCCCGAAAGGTAGTCCAGGAGCACGCTTCTCAGCCCGTAGAGGCCGTGATAGAGAGCCACGGCCAGCAAAGTGTAATCGACGAAGATGTAAATCAGGGTCCTGAGCCGGATGGACACGCCGGCCACCGTAAGGACGGCGTGCTCGCCCGAGAAGTGAAGCACGTAGAGGTGCACGCCAAGAACCAAAATGAGAACCACGGCCGTGATCCGTTGCCAAAGCCATCCCCAGACGCTCGCTCGGTTCATTTCCGCCATCCCTCCCTAGTGACCGAGAATCAGGGGTCCGAAGACCCTGGCGGCGACGACGAAGCCGGCCGCCGCCAGGAGGAAAGCGCCCCAGAACATGGCCTTCTGCCGCTTCACGCCGATGCCCAGGTCGAAGAGGATGATGCGAATGCCGTTGAGGCCGTGGTACATGACCGCCGTCACCAGAAGCAGTTCACCGACGGCAAACCAGGGGCGCTTCAGAGTGGCCATGAGCTGATCGAAGCTCCCGCCTCCCCAGAGAACCGAGGAGATGACCCCGATGTGGAGCAGGAGATAGAGGATGATGGCCAGACCGGTGATGCGGTGGAGGAGCCAGGCCCAAAGACCGGTTCTGATCTTGGCCGGCCACAGATCGAGATCCCCGTACCGCACCTCACGCGAAGCTACGGGCTTGTACAAGAACACGTCACCTCCCACCGCTTGGGGCCCGCCTTCTGGGCGGGCCTGGACCGTCGGCCGCGTCGGCCGCGCCGGCGCGGGCCCAGCAGGTCTCAGCCGATCTCGGCGTTGGCCTTCTCAACCAGCGCGACGCAGCGCCGGGCGACTTCCTTGGGGTCGACCTTGACCCGGGCGAGACCTTCCTTCATCGCCTGCGCGGCCACGGCCGCGGCCACGGCCGGCGCGACGCGACGGTCGAACGGCTTGGGGATGACGTAGTCCGGGCTGAGGTCCTTCGTTTCAATGAGGGCGGCGATGGCCTGAACCGCCGCGATCTTCATGCCCTCGGAGATGTCGCGCGCCCGGGTGTCGAGGGCCCCGCGGAAGAGACCCGGAAAGGCCAGGACGTTATTGACCTGGTTCGGGTAGTCCGAACGGCCGGTGCCGACGACCTTCGCCCCGGCGGCCTTGGCCTCGTCGGGGAAGATTTCCGGGACGGGGTTGGCCATGGCGATGACGATGGCGTCTTTGTTCATGGAGCGGACCATGTCCTGGGTGACGGCGCCGGCGACCGAGACGCCGACGAAAACATCCGCGCCCTTGAATGCCTCGGCCAGAGTCTTGACCTTACCGCGGTTGGTGACCTTGGCCAGTTCTTCCTTGGCCCAGTTCATGCCCTCGGCGCGACCATCGTAGATGGCCCCCTTGGAATCGCAGAGGATGACCTCGCCGATGCCCAGACCCAGGAAGAGCTTGGTCACGGCGACTCCGGCCGCGCCGGCGCCGTTCACGACCAGCATGACCTTCTTGATGTCCTTCCCGACGACCTTGAGAGCGTTGATCATCACGGCGCCGCAGACGATGGCCGTGCCGTGCTGGTCGTCGTGAAAGATGGGGATATCGGTCTCCTTCTTGAGACGGGCCTCGATCTCGAAGCACCGGGGAGCGGAGATGTCCTCCAGGTTGATCCCACCGAAGGTCGGCGAAACCAGCTTTACAACGGCGACGATGTCGTCGACCTTCTTCGAGCCGAGGCAGAGCGGGAAGGCATCTACTCCCGCAAAGCACTTGAAGAGGACGCACTTACCCTCCATGACCGGCATGCCGGCCTCCGGGCCGATGTCCCCCAGCCCCAGGACCGCGGTTCCGTCGGTGACAACGGCCACCATGTTCCCCTTGTTGGTGTAGTCGTACACGAGATCCACATTCTTGTTGATGTCCTTGCAGGGCTCGGCCACGCCCGGGGTGTAGGCCAGGCTGAGATCATTCTTGTCCCTGAGCGGGACCTTCGAAACCACCTTGATCTTGCCCTGATTATCCTTGTGTAGCTTCAGGGCGTCTTCCCTCTGACCCATGATCTCCCACTCCCTTCGCACGCCGCGGGCGGACCTCGGCCCACTCCCGCTGGTAGGGCACGATCCAAGCTTGATCTCCCGGCCGCTTCCCACCTCCCGCAAACGAAAAAGGCGAAAGACCGCACGGGCGGACACAGCCTAGCTTGTCCGTCTCCACGGTCGTTCGCCGGTTTGCGTTCGCTGGTTTCCAACCGGACGTGGCGCGGCGGGCTTCCCGGTCAGGGCGAACGAAGCGGCTAGAGCGCAGATCGGTAGGCCGGCATCCTGGGGTCATGGCCGCACCGCCAACCCCAACCGGACCACCGAGGGTCGCACCCTGCAAGTGACACGCCGACCATTACTTCTTCGCGATCCGGTACTTAGCCTTCCCGGCCTCGTAGAGATCGCTGCCCTGGGCGTCGACGCAGACGACGGCCGGGAAGTCCTCGACCTCCAAGCGGCGGATGGCCTCCGGACCGAGGTCCTCGTAAGCCACCATCTCCGACTTCTTCACCGTCTTGGCCGCGAGCGCGCCCGCCCCGCCGATGGCGGCGAAGTAGACGGCCCCGTACCGGCGCATGGCCTCGACGACGGCCGGAACACGCGAACCCTTGCCGATCATGCCCCGGAGTCCTTTGGCGATCAGGGTTGGGGCGTAGGGATCCATGCGCCCGCTGGTGGTTGGGCCGCAGGAGCCGAGGGCTTGCCCAGGCTTGGCCGGACAGGGTCCGACGTAGTAGATGACCTGCCCCTCCAGGTCGAACGGCAGCTTCTGACCTTCCGCCAGAGCCTCGATCAGTCGCTTGTGGGCCGCGTCACGCGCCGTGTAGATCGGGCCGGAGATGAGAACCCTGTCGCCCGCCTTGAGCCCCCGAACATCGTTCTCGCTAAGAGGCGTCTTGACCCTGATGGTTTCCGACATGGTTTCCCCTCCTCTAGAGCACTCGCTCGGCGTGGCGAGCGGCGTGGCACTGGATGTTGACAGCCACGGGCAGAGCCCCGATGTGGGTCGGGGCCGTCTCGATATGGACGGCCAGGGCCGTCACTCTGCCCCCCAGCCCCTGCGGGCCTATGCCCAGAGCGTTCACCTCGGCCAGGCTCTCCCGCTCCAGCTTGGCCACCTCGGGCTGGGGATGGGGTTCCCCGACCTTGCGTAGTAAGGCTTTCTTGGCCAGGAGAGCGGCCCTGTCCATCATCCCGCCGACTCCCACGCCGACGATGATGGGGGGACAGGGGTTACTGCCCGCCTGGTCCACGGTTTCAACAATGAACTTCTTGACTCCATCCGGACCCGCCGCCGGGGTGAGCATCTTGAGGCCGCTCATGTTCTCGCTGCCCGTGCCTTTGGGGACGACGACAACGCGCAGCCTGTCGCCGGGGACGATGTCGGTGTAGATTACGGGCGGGGTATTGTCCCCCGTGTTCTTGCGGGTGAAGAGGGGGTCAACGACCACCGACTTGCGGAGATAACCCTTGGTGTAACCCTGGCGAACACCCTCACCTATCGCCGTGTAGAGGTCCCCGCCGACTAGGCGCAGGTCCTGGCCGAGCTCCAGGAAGACGATCGTGACCCCGGTGTCCTGGCAGATTGGAACCCGTTCTCTGGCCGCGACCCTGGCGTTCTCAAGGCAAATCCCAAGGACCTCCCGGCCCACGTCGGACTCCTCGACCTCACGGGCCCTCTCCATGGCCCTAACGACGTCCTCGGGCAAGTCGTAGCAGGCGGTGACGCAGAGTTCCTCGACCGCCAGCGCCACCTCTGAAACATCCAACTCCCGCATGGCCACGCTCCCCTTCAGGCCAAACCGCTCAAACCCTCGGTAGATTGACCCACGGTGTCCTTCTATTGGCTGGAACCATCCGGAAGTCCTTCGCTCGGACGGCAAGACGAGTTCAGCCGCCCGCCTCCTCGACCATGACCCCCGCCCTTTCCACGAGTCGGTCGTAGCCTTCGTAGTCGGCCCGGCGAACCGCCTCCTCGGGCCCGACCCACTCGGCGGCGGCTATCTCACCGTCCCGGGGCTTCACCCGGCCGCCAAGATAGCGCACGAGGTAGAAGGTTACGGTCTTGTGAACGCGGCCCCGGCGCGGATGGTGGTAAGTGTACTTGGTCTCCCCGACTTGGCCGGCGATGGAACCCTTGACCCCCGTCTCCTCCTCTATCTCGCGAAGGGCGGCCTGCTCCAGGGTCTCGCCGTCCTCAACTCCCCCCTTGGGGAAGGTCCATCGACCATGGGTGTCCAGGATCATCAGAAACCGCAGTTCCGGCTCACGCCGGAAGACAATGCCCCCGGCCGAAACCTCGTTGGCCATTCGGGATCCGGACCTCCTCGCTCTAGCCGAGCCTTCGAAAGGACTGGTACTTCTCGAGTATGGTCTTCAGCGCCGTCACCAGAGCCTTCTGGGCGCTTCCGTGATAGCGCCTCTCAATGACCTCCACCACGATCTGGAAGTTCGCGTCCAGGCTGTGATCAACCACCAGGCGGCGAAAGAAGTCGCGCGCCAGGACTGTGGCCAGGGTGCACTCGGCGTTTACGATCTTGCCGGTGCCTAGTTCAATCTCGACTCCGACGCCCACGACGTCGGAGACCTTCGATGCGGTGATGCCCGCGGGTAGCCTCGCGTATCCGGTGAAGAAGACTGTCTCGTTCTGAGGCAACAGCTCTCTCCTCCCGAGGGTTGGGTAGGTTGGATCCAGTGGACAACCGAGCGTCTTCAAGGCGGAGACTGTTCGGCGCCCCGGCACATTTCCCTTCGCCGAAATACATGGCTAGCTGCCCCGCTGCTCCGTATGCCGGACCGGCGAACCCAAGACAGCCCCGATGCGCCGCAGGCCGCCGGTCTGGTGCAAGGCCTTGAGGTTGTCGAGAAGGGCCTCCTCGCTCATTCCAAGGCGTTTGGCTACTTCCCGGTAGGGTTCGGCCACCACCGGAAGTCCGGCTTGTAGCTCCTGGAACAGGCGGTGGGACAGCGAACCCGGAGACGGATCGACGGGTCCGAACACGCCGGCCAGACGGCGAATGTTGCCGCGCCGGACGAGACTCGAGGCCGCGCCGAGGACGTCCTTTTCCGACACCGGCTTGACTTTGTGCCGGGCCACCACCGGCCGCCGACGCACCCCCGGGCCGATGACTTCGAAGTAGACTGTCCTGGGACGGCAAAACCCGCGATTGGCGCGGCAGGCAAGCTCCAGGAACGGCCGCGGACACAGAGGGAAGTCGTCCTCGAGGAGACGGAGAACGACGATTTCAACTTCGCGCATGACCCGACCCCCTTTCGCCCCTAGTCTTCCCAGCCGGGAGCGGGCAAAAACGGAGGAGGGTCACGGCAGGGAGCGGACCGACCGCGTGCAATAGGAGGGCCTTAGGGCCTTGCCTGGTGGGGGTCCTATGGCCTTGCCGGGTAGGGAGACGCTCCACCTGCAGGAAACTCGAAAGGGTTACCTCCTCGCCGCTCTGGCCGCCACCCTCTGGGGCACGGCCGGAGTGACCGTCAAGTTCATGTTTGTTTCGATGGATGTCGACCCGATCACCCTGGCCCAGTTGCGCGTGAGCCTGAGCAGCCTCATCGGCGGAGCCGCTCTGGCCCTCCTCAGACCCAAGTCGCTCCGGATAAGGCTATCAGACCTGCCCTTCCTGGGATTCTACGGCGTGATATGCCTGACGGGTACGCAGATCACCTACTACTGGGCCATCCACGAAGCCAGTGTGGCGGTGGCCATCTTCCTTCAGTTCCTGGCCCCGATCCTGACCGCGATCTACGAGGTCCTTGTCCTTGGGCGCCGGCCAGGGAAGATGACCGGTCCAGTCTTGGCCGCGGCCGTGGGCGGGTCTTTACTCTTGGTCCTTGGCCGCGGAGGTGGACTCGCCGCCTCACCGCTGGGGATCGTGGCCGGCCTGGCCTCGGCCGTGGCCTTGGGTCTTTACACCCTAGTCGGCCGCCACGGCGTGCATCGCTATGACCCCTGGACTTTGGTCTTCTGGGGGTCGGTGGCCTCCGCCCTGTTCTGGGCTTTCGTCCGACCGCCGTGGGCGCTTCTCGCCCACCCCTGGACAGCCGCCGAATGGGGCTTCTTCCTCTACCTCGCGGTGGTGGCGACGCTGATTCCCTTCGGTCTCTTCCTGACGGGCCTTCGCTACATCGGGGCCACTTCGGCCATCGTCACGGGTACGCTCGAGCCGGTGTGGGCCACCATTCTGGCCGGTATCGTCCTGGGGGAAGGGGTTAGAGGCGCCCAGACCGCCGGCTGCCTCCTGATCCTGGCCTCGATCATCGCCCTGCAATTGGTCCCTGGCGCGGCCATCACCGATAGCCGGTCAGAATCCGGACGTCGAGGACCCGGCAGCCCTTCCCGGCCGGGAAAACCTTCACCGGGTTCAGATCGAGTTCGGCGATCTCGGGATGATCGGCCACGAGCCAGGACAGGCGGACCAGGGTGTCGACCGCGGCGGCGGTGTCGGAAGGCCCCTGGCCCCGCACTCCGCGCAGAACGGCGTAGCCCTTCGTCTTCTCCAACAGGCCCTTGGCCTCCAGCGGCGTGAGGGGGGCTAGGCCGATGGCCACGTCCTTCAAAACCTCGGCGAAGATTCCACCCATCCCGACCAGGACAATGGGTCCGAAGTGGGCATCCCGCTTGGCGCCGATGATGATCTCATGCCCACCCGGCAGGAACTCCTGAACCAGAAGCTTGACCCCTCCCATCGTCCCGGAGAGCCGAGTGGCCACATCCGAAGCGGCCAGGGCGACGGCCTCGGCCGTGGCCAGGTTGAGGTGGACAGCGCCAAGTTCCGACTTGTGCAGGATGCCCGGACCGATCGGTTTGAGAGCCACCGGGAAGCCGATCTCGCGCGCGGCCAGGACGGCCTCCTCCGGAGTGTCCGCGACGTGCCAGCGGGCCGTGGGTATGCCGTAGGCTTCCAGGAGATCGAAAGCCTCGGCCCCCAGGGCGACCGGGCCGGCGGGACGCGTAGCCTCCTCTTTCTCCTTCTTGCCGAGCACATCGACGTAGTACGTCGCCAGGCGCGCCAGGGCCCGGACCGCCCTGTCGGCGGAGGGGTAGGCGGCGACGCGGCGCGTTGCTTCCGCCTGGGCTACCACCGGCAGCGACTGCCGACCGTGCACCCACCAGGTGATGGGCTTGTCGTACTGCTGGGCGGCCAGAGCGATGAAGCCGCCCATGGCCAGGCCCGAACCGGCGAAAGTGCCTCCCACGCAGATGATACCGTCTACGTTCGGGTCAGTGGCCACGGCCTCAAAGCAGGTGGCGAAGACCGACCGGTAGTCTCGCCCGATGGTCGCCGGCCAGACGTCGAGCGGGTTACCCGCCTCCATCCACGACGGGTAGAGTTCGCGGATTCTCACCATTGTCTCGGGCGTCAAGGTGGCCAACTCGAGACCGTAGTCCTCGCAGGCGTCGGCGGCCATTATCCCTCCGCCGCCGGACACGGTGATGATGAAGACCCGCTTGCCCCGCATCGGTGGGTAGTAGAGGAAAGACTTGACCGCGTCGTCCATGTCCTCGACGTCTTCTAGTAGGATGACGCCCGCGTCCCGGAGGGCGGCCTCGTAAACAGCGTGGGCGCCTGCCAGCGATCCGCTGTGCGATCCCGCGGTCTTGGCCCCAACCGCGCTGCGGGCGGTCTTGTAGACCAGGACGGGCTTGCGCTTGACGACGTCCCGGGCCACGTCCAGGAAGAAGCGTCCCTCTCCGGGGCGCAGGCCTTCCATGTGCAGGCAGACGACCTTGATCCGCGAGTCGCCGCCCAGGTAGGCCAGGGCGTCCGGGAAGCCGATGTCAACCTGGTTACCGATATCCACGCCGAGACCGATGCCCGTGGTCAGGCCGAGGTCGGTGGCCAGAAAGAGACCCGTCTGGCAGATCACTCCGGAGGCCAAGGGGTCGGAGGGTCTCTCCAGAGGCATGAAGGACGATGTGAAACCGTCGAAGGCGTTGACCGTGCCTAGGGTGTTCGGTCCGAGAATCGTCGCCCCGTGGTCGCGGATGATGGCCATGAACTCCTCCTGGATGGCCCGGCCCACCTCGTCGGCCTCGGCTAGACCCTGGGGAACCAGGGTGAAGTGCCGGATCCCTCGTTCGCATCCGTCGCGTATCACCCGCGGGAGAAGCTCCCGGGGAACCGTGACGATGGCTAGGTCGGGGACTTCCGGCAGATCCCCCGCCCGCTCGTAGCACTTGACGCCCAAAATCTCGCTGGCCTTCGGGTTCACCGGGTAGAGCCGGCCCTTGTAGCCGTAGCTGATGAGGTTCTCAAGAATGTTGAAGGCCCCGGGACCGGTGCTGCGGGAGGCGCCTATGATGGCGACCGAGTCTGGGTTGAAGAATGGATTCATTTCTCTGACGTCCTGGTGCAAACAGCTTCACCACCCCGTCGAAATAGCCCATGCGGGTTAGAAGCTTCAAAGTCCGCGGCGATTCTTCCTGCCGTTTGGTAGGTACCCGACTCCGGTTCCGTTAGCCGTCCTGGCCCTGCACGAGAGCTACCCCGCCAGAGACCTATCAGGATGCCGGCGACCATGGCCGGATTAAGAGTCTCCCCCAGAAAGGCCCAGGCCAGAAGGGCGACACTAACCGCCGAGATAGAGCTGATGATCGACACCCTGGCCACGGTCTCCGAGGAGTAGGCCGCGGGTTACCGACGGCGTAGCCGAGAAGCCCGGCCAGGACCAGACCACCCAGCAGGCGGCGTCCGGATGGACCTTCCCGCCACAGCGCGACCAGCCTGGCCCGGGGCCGCCTTCCTAGTCCCGGGAGAACTCCGCCATCTCCCCGGGACTCACCCCGTGGGCGGCGGCCCAGCCGCTCCCCACCTCCAGAACGTAGCGGGCCTGCCCCAGGTCAAACGGACCTTCCCCGGGGTCATGCGTGCCGACGCCGAGAACGCGACCGGCCTCGTCTAAGGTGATGATGTCGAGGGCGAAGAACATGCCCTCCATGGTGAAGCGTCTTGAGCGGGTGTCCCGGTAAACGAAGAGCATCCCCCCGTTCAGTGGGAGTCCTTCCCGACCCGCCAGACCCGCTCGCCTTTCGGGCTCGGTCACGGCCACGTCCACGGCGACCTCGCCCTGAGGGAAGCTCACGGCCCTGATCCGGCCCGCCGAGGTCTTGAAAAGGTAGTCCCTCGCCACCAGCCCGGCCCCAACGGCGCCCACGGAAATGGCCAGGATGAGCAGGGTGGTCCCGGTTATCGCCGGCCGGCTGATCCAGGGCGCCCGGTCCGTCTGGGGCGCCCGGGGCCCCCGGTCCGTCCGGCGCGCCCGGCCCGAACCGCCAGGCCGCTCCGGGTGGCCCCCTCGGGCCTTCACCGCTCCTCCGCCGCCGCCAGAAGGGCCGCCCCCAGGGCGCCGGCGAACTGGGCCAACTCGGGCACGGTGACCCGGCAGCCGAGTTCTCGTTCCACAGCCCTCACTAGACCCACGTTGCGGGCGGCGCCGCCGGTCATGACCACCGGTTGACGGATGTCTACGCGCCGGGCCATGCCGGCGACGCGGCGAGCCATGGCCTGGTGGATGCCTGCGATGATCTCCTCTTTCGGGCGGCGGGCCGCAAGTTGCGAGATGACCTCGGACTCGGCGAAGACCGTGCAGGTGTTGCTGATCTCGGCCGCCCGGTCGGCGGATAAGGATAGAGGACCGAACTCGTCCAGGGGCACCTCCAGCGCCCTGGCCATGACCTCAAGAAAACGCCCTGTTCCGGCGGCGCACTTGTCGTTCATCACGAAGTCAAGGACCCGTCCGCCCGGCCCGAGGGCGATGCCCTTGCAGTCTTGCCCACCGACGTCGATGACCGTGGCCGCTCCGGGCACCAGTTCGGCCGCTCCCCGGGCGTGACAGGTTATCTCGGTAACGGCGGCGTCGGCGGTCAGGGCATGCCGTCCGTAGCCGGTCGTGACAACGCGAGCGGGACGGGCGCCGGGGGAGTCCAGACCCGCGGCCGCCAGGGCCTCGGCCAGGACGGCCTTGCCCGCGGCTTCGAGGTCGTGGCCCACGGGCTTCAGAGCCAGGCCCAGCAAAGGCAGGTGGATCCGGGCTTGGTGGGGCGATGCGGGTGGTGGTCCGGTCGGTTCGCCGGCGGCGCCGAGGAGAACCGCTTTGGCCGTGGCTGAACCGATGTCGATACCCGCGAAGAGGCTCACAGGATGGGTCATAGGACTATTATGCGGCGCGGCCACCGCGAGACGCAAGGACCGGCCATCCCTCAGCTACGATCCTACCTCGGCCGGGGCCCCTGGGCCGGTCGCGCCAATCGGTAAATCACAACGGCCAGGAAAGCCAGCCCGGCATAGCCCGCCAGGGGGTAGAGCGTGATGACCATGTTGGAGAAGCCGGCTCTGGCCGCCGCCAGGGCCCCGGCCCCGCCCACGAGGACCCATCTCCTGAACGATGGGCCTTCTCGGCCTCCGACCCCGGGTCTCCCCCCACCTCCGAAGCGAAGGGCGAAGCCGTAGAGAAGACTGGCGGCCGTGGTGTAGATCTCGGCCCACAGGACGAGCCCGGCCACGGGCGGGAGAACGCTGGCGCTCCACCCGCCGAGCCGACCGGCCACATAGAGCACCGGCGCCTCGAAGGTCGCCGAATCCGGCAGAGCGACCAGGAGCGAGAGATTGACACAGGCGGCGGCGAGCCCGAGGACCAGACCGCCGACGGCCCCGCCAAGGGTGACGTCTCGCCGCGAGCCGGCCCTGGCGGCGAGCGGGGTGAGAACGGCCGGGGCGAGGATTAAGTTGTAGGAGACATAGAGAAGAGCGGACAGCGCCCAGGAGGACGCGGCCGCCTCCCCCGGGCGCGACCAGGTCCGCCACAACCCTTCGACCAGGCCCCCGCCGGACAGGGCGGCTATGGTCGTCGCCGCGACCGAGCCCAGAAGGAGCGGGGCCACGACTTGACTGGCCGCCACCACTCCTCGGATGCCGGCCAGGACCGTGGCCACCGTCGCTATGACCATGATGACATCCCCGACGATGGACGGAAGGCCGAGCCGCTCCCGCAGGAGCGCTCCGGCGCCGGCGACCATCACCGCCGTGGTTCCAAAGAGAAAGAGGATGATGATCGCGTCGTAAAGACGGCGGAACCAGGGCCCACCAAGCCAATCCAGGAACTCGCCGTGGACCTGGGCCCGCGATCGCCAGCTCTCCAGCATGATTGCCGTGCCGCCTAGGCTAAGGAAGACCGTGGCCACGGCCAGGCCGGCGAAGCTCCAGGGACCGAAGTGGGTAAAGAAGCGGAGGACTTCCTGGCCCGAGGCAAAGCCCGCTCCCACGATCGTGCTCACGTAGGTGGCGCCGATGGCCATGGCCCCGATGCGGCTTGGCTCCCGCCGGTATCGCCTCATGTCCCAAAACCTATGCCGGCCGGGCTCGGCGCATGGCTTGGACGAATAGCCCGGGTGACTTTGGCGAGACTAGAGCGTGGGTGGTGACAACTCATGCCGTGGATAATCTTGGCGGTGGTTACCTGGGTCGTGGGTCTTGGGGCCGTCCCTCAAGAAAGCTTCAGGAAACTTGTGCCCTTCTCGCTCCTCGCCGGCTTTGGTCTGGCCATGCTCATCAACCTCATGGGCACGTCCATCTTCAGGCTGTGGGGTTTCACCCAGCTCAGTTGGCCCATCTTGGGAACGCCCTTCTGGGTGCTCCTGGCCTGGGTGCCGTCGGTTATAGTCTTCGTCTACTTCCTACCGACCAGCTCTCTGGCGCGTCTGGCCTGGATTCTTCTCTTTCCGGCCGCCTACACCGCCATCGACTACCTTTTTCTTAGGGCCGGATACCGCTTCTTCTCGCCGGACTGGAACCTGGCCTACGCCTTCCTCCTCAGTCTGGGCGTCCACCTCCTCATCCTGTCCTTCTACCTGGTCTCCGTGAGGCGTCCGGAGGCCACCCTCTCCGCCACCACCTCTACGCGGGAGCGGTCGGGTGGTCGTAACCCCGGCGGCGTAGCCTGAGAGGCCCAGAGAAGGATTGCGCTTCCAGGATGAAGAAGTTCTCTCCAATTGCCACTGAGCATCTCAGTTGCCCTGACCCGGCGATCTGGGAGGATGATTTTGTGATCATTGATGCTCATTGTCACCTCACGGCCGAACTACCCGCAGCCGATCTGGCCAAGGTCATGGATCAAGGCGGCGTGGACAAGGCTGTCCTCCTGGCCGAGGGTTTGGAGTCCGTTCCCCCCGATAGACCGACCCCGGTCCCGGGTTCCCGATCGCCGAGGCAACCCGGTTCGTGGCCGCTCCCGGGGTTGTCGATCAGGACCCTCATGTCCCCCCTCAATCCTCTGGGACGGTTTCGCTACGCCAGTTTTATCGAGGACGGCGTGCTTCGGGACGGAAAGCGGTACTACAGAGTTATCCCGACGCCGGACAACGAGCCCGTCGCCGCCGCTTCCGACCACTACCCCAATCGCTTCATCCCCTTTGTCTACGTCAATCCCAACGATCCCGCCCACACCGACGTCGTTGATCACTACCTGGCCAGGGGCTTTCGAGGCGTAAAGGTCAACGCCTGGTTTCACAACGTCGACCTGGGATCGGCCCTGAGCAAGGTCGCCCGGCGGTGCGGCGAGGCCGGCCGGCCGGTTCTCATTCACCTGGGCGGCACGCGGCGGACCAGCCTGTCCGTGTTTGAGCTCATTGATCGCTACCCGACCACGGACTTCATCATGGCCCACGCCGGCATTCCCTGCTACTCCTGGCTCTGGAGAGCCGCCCGCATTCACCCGAACCTCTACTTCGATCTCTCCGGACCCTTCATGACGGCCGAACTGGTGAACCTGATCGCGGCCAGGGTTCCACCGGGACGGCTTCTCTTCGCTTCGGGCTGTCCTCAGGGATTGCGGACCGCCGGAGGTGGACACGACTACGCCGGGATCAGGCCTTGGGTGGACTCGCTTGAGGTGAGCGCGGAAGCTCGGCGGGCCATCCTGGGTGGCACTCTCCAGCGGCTCGTCGGACTGGCTAGGGAAGGCCCGTCCGCCGCTTCTGGAAGCCGCGGTGGTCAATATAGTAGTCGCTTCGGTAGATGAGCCTCGACACGGGAACGACCTGGTAGCCCTGAGCCTTCAGGGTTTCGAGGATGCGGGGCAGGGCCTCCGGGGTACCGGTGGCGTTGTTGTGAAACAGAACAATGGCCCCGGGATGGATATTGTCGATCACCCTTCGGTAGATGGCCTCCGCGCTTAGGTCCTTCCAGTCCAGCGAGTCCACGCTCCACTGGATGGCGTAGTAGCCCAACTCCTGAGAGGCCTCAACAACCTTGTTGCTGTACTCCCCGAAGGGTGGGCGGAAGAGGATGGGGGTCTGCCCGGTGGCGGCCTTGATCTGCTCGTGGACCGAGGCCAGTTCCTCCTTGATGGCCCCCTTATCCAGAGAGTTCAGGTGCGGATGGGTGGCGGTATGGTTACCGATCTCGTGGCCCCGCCCGGCGATGTCCACGAGGGTGTCCGGATGATCGTCGATCCAGAAGCCGACCAGGAAAAAGGTGGTCTTCACCTCGTAGCGGTCGAGGATGTCGAGAATCAGGGGCGTTTTCTCCGCGCCCCAGGCCGCGTCGAAGGAGATGGCCACCTTCTTCTCGGTCGTGTCCACGGCGTAGATGGGCAGAAGGCGGGGCCAGGCCGAGACCTCCGCCACCATCCGGGCCGGGCCGCCGCTCCAGCCCGCGGCCAGCGGGTAGACGAGAATCACCAAGAAGGCGACCAGGAGAGGCACAAGCCAGCGCAGGTTGTAGAAGCGGAGGCGCATTCCCGGACCACCCCCAGACCGGCGCAACCAGTCCATTATCGACACAAGCTATGCGACAAGTCGCTTGCGGGAGAACCACGCCGCGGCGGACGGAAGGATGGCCAAGCCGGCGGTGAGATCGGAACAGCAAGGGAACCGGGGCGGAGGGAAGAAACCTTGCGCGTCCGCGTCACAACGTCCCGAGGAGGCCTGGCCATGCCACCCGTCGTCGACTTCCATGTCCACCCCATCGTGCCCGGCGCCGCTAACCCGTGGCTGGTCGAGTGGGTAAAGAAATCTCTCGGCGCGGGGGTGGACGACCTTGCCGTCTTGGCCGACCCCGATCGCCTGGCGGAGTTCCTGCGCGCGGCCGGGGTAGATTACGCCGTCATCTTGGGCGAGGATTGTCCGGCCGTCACCGGGGTGATCTCCACGGAGAAGGTGGCCGAGATTTGCGCCGGTCGCCCGATGTTCATCCCCTTCGCCAGTCTCAACCCCCAGACCGTGAGCCGGCCGGCGAGGGAATTGCGCCGTCTCGTGGAGACTTACGGGGTGAGGGGTCTCAAGCTCTACCCGACCTATCAGTTCTTCTACCCCAATGACCGTGAAGTCTACCCGATCTACGCCGCGGCCGAGGAACTCCGCTTGCCGGTGATGTTTCACACCGGGTCGTCGGTCTTCCGGGGTTCGCGAATCAAGTACGGGGACCCGGTCTTCTTCGACGACGTGGCCGTCGATTTCCCGGACCTCACGATCATCATGGCCCACAGCGGGCGTGGGTTCTGGTACGACGCGGCCTTCTTTCTCACCCGGCTGCACGCCAACATCCACATGGAGATCTCCGGCATCCCGCCGAAGAGGCTCCTCCAGCACTTCCCCGAACTCCGCCGGGTGGCCGGCAAGGTCATCTGGGGCTCCGACTGGCCGGGGATGCCCAATGTCTACGGTTGCCTCCAAGGCATCCGCGAACTGCCCCTGCCCGAAGAAATCAAGGCCAAGATCCTGGGCGGTAACGCGGCCAGGCTGCTGGGCCTTCCCGTCGGGGAGCGGGAGTAGCCGCCACCTACTGCCGAGGCTGGCTTGGGCCGGATCGCCGTGGTTCCTTCATCCACACCACGAGAACCAGCCCGGCGATCGCCACCGCGAAAGCGGCGAACCAGAAGGAGGCCGCGGGAGCGAGGCGCTCCCAGAGAAACCCTCCCAGCAGGGGCGCCGGCAGCACGGCCAGAGTCATGAGGGCGTTGAAGACCGAACGGACGGTTCCGCGGCTATTCGGGTCGGTGAGGTCGGCCACGAAGGCATCCGCGGCCGGCCCGGCCAGGCTGCCGACAAAGCCCTGGTAGAGCCAGACGGCGCCGAGGGCCGCCAGACTCCGCGCGCCGGTGAACCAGATGAAACCGATGGCCGTGCCGAACAAGGCCACGGCCAGAACGGGCTTCCTCCCCAGCCGGTCGGCGGCAATGCCGCTGACGACACTGCCGACGATGGTCGTGACCCCGGCGATGGCGAAGACCATCCCCATGTCGGCCTGGCTGACATGGGCGACCTCACTCATGAAGAGAGAGACAAGACCACCCACGGCGGCGGTACCCAAACCCATCAGGGTCGCGACCAGGAAGGCCAACCTGAGTTGCCGGGAGGCTAGAATCATGGCCAGGGCCTGTTTCAATCCCGGCCCCAGAGCCGGCGCCCGGTACCCGGCCGTCCGCCGGGTCGCCTCGCGCGGGTCGTGGATCCGGGACCGGACTATGCTGGCCAGACACAACATGACCGCCTGGCCGAGCATCAGGGTCCGGTAGCCGTAATGCTCGTAGACGAGGCCTCCCAGGAGCGGCCCCACCGCGGCGCAGATCCCGAGGGCCGCCGCCTGGTAGGCAAAGCGGGATCCGCGGGTCTCCTCCGGCCCGAGGTCGCTCACCAGTCCGAAGAGGGCCGGACCAACGAGCAGACCCGGGAAGACGGAAAGAAGGTAGCCCGGCACGAGCCAACCCCAGCGAGGGGCCAGGGCCATGAGAATCTCCCCGATAGCGCCGACGATCGGGCCGAGAGCGTAAAGCGAGATCCGGCGATAGCGGTCGGTGGCCCAGCCGCCAATGGGCGACAAAAGAACGACAAAGAGCCCGACCACCGTGCCCACCAGGAAGTTCACCTCGGTGGGAGACGCGCCGAGTTCGCGGACGTAGAGGGGGAAGAAGCGTCCCTCGGCGTTGGAGCCGATATTGGCCAGGATGAGCGACAGGACGATCAAGTTCATGTCCCGTCCAAAACGCGGATAGGCGAGGAGCGAAAACGGTTTCCGCTTGGACATGGCTGCCTCCGCTTCCGGCTCGGCTCGACAGCCCGGGGATACTAGACCCGGGAGGGACAACATCGTGGCCACCCTGGGCGTTGGTCTGGTGACCTGCGGTCTGGCCTGGCTAACCTGGCACTGGACGCGACTGGCCCGGCGTCCACCCGGCGGAATGGGTGTCTACGCCCGGGCCGTAGCCCGCTCCTCCCTCATCGCCTTGCTTCTCTGGTGCGCCGGCGTGATCGTCGTGGCGGCCGGGTCCTGGCTGCTGCCGGCGGCGCCGTCCGCCGGCGCCGGAGTCAGGCTGACCCCACCGCCCGGGCCCGTCCTAGTCGGCGAGGGCGGAGGCCATCTCATGGCCATGCTTTCTAAAGACGCCAGCCATGACGAAGGCCCCGAGCACGGTGACCACCATCATCAGACCGAAGATGGCCCGGGTCCCGAAAGCGTCGGCCGCGAAACCGCACAGAGCCAGGGAGACGGGAGTCGCCATCTGACATCCCACATCCACGGCTGAGAAGACCCGGCCTCTGATCCGGTCTGGAGTGATCTCCATCAGCCAGGTCTGGAGCGGGAGGTTGATCATCGGGTTTACCAGACCCATGGCCACCATGGAGAGAACTCCGAAACCCAGAGTGATGCCGAAGACAAGCCCTCCGAAGCTGACGCCCATGATCCCCACGGCCACCGGGATAAGGATCTCCCGTCGAACGCGGGCGACGATGAGGCCCACCAGCAAGGTTCCGACGACCATCGCCGCCGAGTTGATCGAAGCGAGGTACCCGAAGACCTGCGCGCCCAGTCCCCAGACCGCGTCCACGTGCGTGGCCAAGAGAATCGTGGCCGGAGCGAGAACGAAATTGAGTCCGACGGCCACGAAGAGAACCCCGGTCAGGAGCGGCTGGCCGAGCACGAAAGCAAAGCCTTGTCTCACCCCATTCAAGACTTCTCTCACGTTGACCGGAGGCGTGCCCTCGGTGGGTCTCACCCCTGGAATGCGGGCCAGGTAGATGGTCGCGGCCGAGATGAGGAATGACACTCCGTCTAGGAGGAAGGCGAAAGCGGTCCCCGCGAGACCGACAATGGCGCCCCCGAGAGCCGGCCCGGCGACACCGGAGATCTGGTTACCGAGAGAAGTCAGAGCGTTGGCCCCCAGCAGTTGCTCTTTGCCGACGACGCTTGGGATGCTGGCCATCATCGCCGGACCGAAGAGGGTCGAGATGGAGGACATGACCAGGGCCAGAAGACAGAGCTGCCAGTAGCGGAGCGAGCCGCTCCAGAGAAGAACGGGCACGGCCAGCGACAGGATGCCCCGGGCGATATCGGACCAGATCATGATCTTCTTGCGGTCGGCCAGGTCCACAACCGAGCCGGCGAAGAGACCGAAGACCAGATACGGCAGCACCGCGCAGAGCATGACCGTGCCCATGGCCAAGGTCGAGCCGGTGAGATCCCTGACCAGCCAGATCAGGGCCACGTTGCGTAGGGCGTCACCAAGGTTGGAGACGATCTTGCCGGACCAGATGATAGCGAAATCCCGTTGGCGGAGAACTTCGAGGTAGCCGGAAGATTTGCCGGGCGTGCTCAATGGAACCTCTCCTCTCTAACGGAGCGCGGGCGAGTCGTGGCACCCATCCCCTAGGCCCTGGCCCCTCGAAACTCTACCCGGCTGACGCGCATTCCCTCGTCGCCAAGATAGCGCATGATTTGGTTTAGTACCGTCTCCGGCTCGCGGGACACCAGGGTCAGGGGCCGGCCGCCGACCACCCGAAGACCGGGGATCGTCTCAAGTCGCTCACACAGGTCAGGAGACACCTCTCCCGAGTACTCGACGCGGATTCGTCCCTCACACTGTAGCATGGTTGACCCTCCCGTACTTTATCTTGTGACTCTAGATTACCGGAGGCGCCCATGATCCCACAGCGGACCCGCGGGAAGACTTCCTCTGACCCGCGGGGAAGACCGAGGGGTGGACCGGTGGACGGAAGCGGGTGTTGAACCTTGGTCCAATGCTCGGCTCGCGGCAGGATGGTGGCCATCGCCGGCCAAATCCTGAGGAGGCTAGTCCACAAGACCAGCCGGAGAGGTGGAGTCCTCGATGAACAGCTCCGACTCGGAGAAGCCCAAGCCGCTCCGTCCAAGCCTACCCTCGCTCAACCTGCCCGAGCGCACCCTCCTCGGTCCCGGGCCGAGCGACGTCCACCCCCGCGTCCTCGGGGCCCTGTCCCTGCCGTGCGTCGGACATCTCGACCCGGCCTTCCTCGAGGTAATGAACGCGACCATCGAACTCCTGCGCTACGTCTTCCAGACCTCCAACCGCCTGGTCATGCCTATCTCCGGCACCGGCAGCGCCGGGATGGAGGCGGCTCTGGTCAACTTCATCGAACCGGGAGATACCGTCATCGTCGGGGTTAACGGTCTCTTCGGCGAGCGCATGTGCGACATCGTCGGACGGTCCGGCGGAAAGCCGGTGCGGGTGGATGCGCCCTGGGGCGAACCCCTCGATCCGGCCGACATCGAGAAGGCCCTGGCCGCAAACCCCGGAGCCAAGGCCGTGGCCGTGGTTCACGCCGAAACGTCGACCGGAGTCCTGCAGCCGCTCGAGCCAATTGCCGACGCTTGCCGGGCCCGGGGGGTTCTGTTCATCGTCGACACCGTGACCTCTCTCGGCGGGGTGCCGGTAAAGGTCGACGAGTGGGGTTTGGACGTGGTCTACGCCGGAACCCAGAAGTGCCTGTCCTGCCCACCCGGCCTGGCCCCGCTCACCGCCGGCGAACGGGCGGTGGAGAGCCTGCGATCCCGCAAGATCAAGGTTCAGAGCTGGTACTTTGATCTACCCATGCTCGTCTCCTACTGGGGCACCGAGCGTTTCTACCACCATACCGCCCCGGTGAACATGGTCTTTGCCCTCTACGAGTCCCTGCGGCTGATCGCCGAAGAGGGGCTTGAGGCCCGCTTCGCCCGACACCGTCTCAACGGCGAAGCCCTTCTCGCCGGCGTCCGGGCCATGGGTCTCGCGCCCTTCGTCCGGGAGGGCTACCGCGTGCCCATGTTGTTGTCGGTGAGGATCCCCAACGGAGTAGGCGACCTTGAGGTGAGGAGGGACCTTCTCGGGCGGGCCAACATTGAGATCGGCGGTGGCCTGGGCCCGACGAAGGGCAAGATCTGGCGGATAGGCCTGCTGGGCCATTCCTCGCGGCGGGAGAACGTGGTCCTGGTTCTGGCCGCCCTGGAGGCCGCCCTCGGACGGCAGGGTTTCAGAGTCCAGCCAGGCGCCGGACTGACCGCGGCGGAGGCAGTCTACGCGGCGGAGGCGGTCTACGCGGCGGCGAAGTGAGGGGGTTTCGACATGCGGGAGACCGGGAGCATGCGGGAGACCGGGAGCACGCGGGAGGCCGAGAGCACGCGGGAGGCCGGGATTCGCCTCGAGGGCATCTTCGCCCCCATCCCCACTCCCTTCGAGGTAGGAAGCGGTGAGGTGGCCTACGGTCGCCTGGCGGAGAACATCGAACGCTTGAATGGAACTCCTCTGGCCGGCCTGGTCGTCCTCGGTTCCAACGGGGAGTTCGTCTTGCTGGACGAGAACGAGAAAGAGGCCCTCATCGACCTCACCCGCGAACTCGCCGCCCCGGACAAGAAAGTCATCGCCGGGACGGGGTGCGAGTCGACCCGGGCCACCATCCATCTGACCAGAGTCGCCGCGCGGGCCCGGGTCGACGCTGTCCTGGTGGTGACCCCGCACTACTATAAGGGGAACATGACCGACCCGGCTCTGGAGCGGTTCTACCTCGATGTGGCCGAGGCTTCGCCGGTTCCTGTCCTCCTCTACAACATGCCGCGCAATACCGGTCTCAATCTCACCCCGGCCCTGGTCGCGCGCTTGGCCCGTCACCCGAACATCGCCGGCGTGAAGGACAGCGGTGGGGATATCACCCAGATCGCCGAGTTCGTTCGCGTGACCCCGCCGGGCTTCCGGGTTTTCGCCGGCTCGGCCGGCTTCCTCTTGGCCACCTTGGCCCTGGGTGGCGTCGGCGGAACCCTGGCCACGGCCAACATTGCTCCGGGCGAGTGCTGCGAGATCCAAACCCTCTGGGCGGAGGGCCGGGTCGAGGAAGCGCGGCGCCTTCAACTCCGCCTCCTGCCGGTGAACCGGGCCGTGACCACCCGGTGGGGAGTGCCGGGCCTCAAGGCGGCCATGGACCTTCTGGGCTGGTACGGTGGTCCACCTCGGGCGCCCCTCCTACCGCTCGGGGACGCCGAGAAGGGTGAGTTGCGCCCGATTCTGCGAGAGGCGGGTTTGCTTCCAGCGGAGTAAGACTGAAGGAAAGCGCCGGCAGAGGGCTGGGTCTTTCTGGCACCGACGGCGACAAGATTCTCGCAAGCGCGGAGGTTTCTGCCGTCCTCGCCGAATCATATTGGCGGCCCTCTATGCAGCGGCTAAATTGTACCCGTGCGGCATAGCTTGGCTGGACGGAACGGGACATCGCCGGCGCATCTGCCGAAGAAGGAGCGAAGAACTTGAACGAAGAGCTAGCCAAAGTGGACCCGGAGATTTCCCAGGCGATCTTTGCGGAACTCGCCCGGCAACGGGCCCACCTCGAACTCATCGCCTCGGAGAATTTCACCAGCCCCGCCGTTTTGGAAGCGGTCGGGTCCGTGCTGACCAACAAGTACGCTGAAGGTCTGCCCGGCGCGCGTTACTACGGTGGCTGCGAACACGTCGACAAAGTGGAGCGGCTCGCCATCGACCGCCTGAAGAACCTCTTCGGCGCCGAGCACGCCAACGTCCAGCCGCACGCGGGGGCGCCGGCCAACACCGCCGTCTATTTCGCCATGCTGCAGCCCGGCGACACGGTTCTGGGTATGGACCTCTCCCACGGCGGTCACTTGACCCACGGCCACCCCCTCAACATCTCCGGCCGGTACTTCCATTTCGTGCCCTACGGAGTGGCTCGCCACAGCGAGCTCCTGGATTACGACGCTCTGGCGTCCCTGGCTCAGCGCTACAGGCCGCGACTGATCGTCGCCGGGGCGAGCGCCTATCCCCGCTACATCGACTTCGCCCGCCTTCGCGACATCGCCGACGCCTCCGGCGCCCTGCTCATGGTCGACATGGCCCACATCGCCGGGTTGGTCGCCGCGGGTGAGCACCCAAACCCCGTGCCCTACAGCGACTTCGTCACGACGACGACCCACAAGACTCTTCGCGGCCCGCGCGGCGGCGCCATCATGTGCCGGACGAAGTTCGCCAAAGCCATCGACCAGGCCGTCTTTCCCGGGCTGCAGGGCGGACCGCTCATGCACGTCATCGCCGGCAAGGCCGTGGCTTTCAAGGAAGCGGCCACCGCCGAGTTCCGCGCCTATCAAAGCCAGATCAAGCGCAACGCGGCTAAGATGGCCGAGACGCTCGTCGGGCGTGACCTCCGTTTGGTCTCGGGAGGAACCGACAACCACCTCATGCTCGTCGACGTGACGGGCGGCGCCCTCAGCGGGCGAGGGCTGACCGGTGTGCAGGCCGAGAACATCCTGGCCAAGGTCAACGTCACCGTCAACCACAACACTATCCCCTTCGACTCCAAGCCGCCCAAGGTCTCAAGCGGTGTCCGTCTGGGAACCCCGGCCGTGACCACTCAAGGGATGGGTGAGAAGGAGATGGCGGCCATTGCCAACCTCATCGCCGATGTCCTCCTTGCCCCTGAAGACCAAGCCGTTCTTGACCGGGCCAGATCCACGGTGGCCAGGCTGTGCCAGACTTTCCCGCTCTATCCGGGGCTTGAGGGACCGGAAGGCTAGGTCCCACAGCGGCGCCCCCGTCCGCGAAGGCCGGGTGGTGACTCAGGTTCTAACGAGGCGTCCCGCCGTCCGGGAGGCGGCGGGACGCCTCTTGCTCGTCTTCGCCCACCCCGACGACGAGTCGTTCTTCACCGCCGGAACGGTCGCCCGGCACGTCGCCGCCGGAGGCCGGGCCGCCCTCATCTCGGCTACTCGTGGCGAGCGCGGGAGCCAGCCCGATCCCCCGGTCTGCGATCCGGCCGACCTCGGGCGGGTTCGCGCCGGCGAGCTTCGCCAGGCTTGCCGGGCCATGGGGGTAAGCCGGCTCACCTTTCTCGGGTATGTCGATCAGGGACTGGCCTCGGCCGATCCCAAGGAAGCCTCCGCTCGCGTCGCCCGGGTCATGGTCTCCTACCGCCCCGACGCCGTGGTGACCTTTGGACCTGAGGGCATCTACCAGCATCCCGATCATGTGGCCATCCACCACCTAACCGTAGCGGCCTTCGACCGAGTCTGGGGCGGCGCGGGGGGTGACGCCGGCGGCAGTCCAAGTCGGCCCGGGCCCCGCCTCTGGTACGTGGCTTTGCCGTCGGCCTTCTGGCGCTACCGCCGCGACGACTGGGTGGCCGCGGGGAGGGACACCGAACTCCCGGAGGCGGCCATCGACATTAGGGGCGTCCTCGACCGCAAGATCGCCGCCCTCCTGGCCCACCGAAGCCAGCGGCACAACGTGGAGCGGACCTTCGGCCGGTTCTACGACCTCGCCCTGGGCCGGCCCAGGGACCCCGAGGCATTGGAGACAATGGGCCGGGAGTTCTTCACCCTCGCCCGGGGCCCGCGGCCGCGGCACGTGCTGGAGGATAGTCTGGTGGAACCTGACCCCTAGCGACGGCGACCCATCCAGCCGGACGGTCGGGTCGGGAGTTCCTGGGGCTCATACGACGCGCAGAGCATGCCGAAGTAGGTCGGAACCTCGTAGGCCAGGAACTCGCCCCGCAGGGGTATCATCCGCAGAACGCCGAGCAGGATGAGCATCTGCCACAGGCTGTCGGGCTTACCGGCCTCGACGAGGGCCGGGGCAACGGTCAGGAGATCCTCCAGGCGGTTCTCCCTGACCAGAGCGCAGATGAGGTCGTCGTAGACGGCCGAGGCCGGGTCGTAGCCGAAGGGTCCCTCAGCCAGGTGGGCGTGGCCGTGGTCGGCGCTGGCCACAAAGGCCACCCTCCGACCCGAGGCCTCGGCGGCCTCGGCGATGACCTCACCCAGCCGGACCAAGTTCTGGCGAGGGCCGTCGCGGCTGGGGCCGATGATGACGACCCTCGGGCGCGCCGGTCCACCCTCCACGCCTGAGCCGGCCGTGTCCCCATCCCAGGGGCCAACCTCGACGCGGACCGGGCCGGACGCCGGTATCCGCCCCTCGCCGGTCCGCCGTCCCAAGAAGTAAAGGGGGATGAGAGCGCCCCAGTCCATGGCCACGACGGAAACCGGCCCGGCGAGGGCCCCGTAGTTGACCCCCACAACGGGGACGCCGGCGTCTCTGGCCCGGCCCAGGATGTCGCCGGCCAGGCCCCTATCGCCCGGAAAGGAGGCCTCGATGACGGCGGGGGCCGGCCCCCCGGCCGCCAGCGTTCCAGTCACATGCTCGGAGGTCACCACGGCCGTGAAACCGCCGTCCAGACGAAGGCTGTGGGGCGTGGCCAAGACGATCGTATCGGGGTCGGCTCGCCGCACTCTCCGGCCGATCTCCTCCATGGCTTGGGTGAGAAGGGCGAAGCCGGCCAATGCCTCCCCGACTCGCTTCTCGCCGACAATCCCCACCGGCGCGCCGACCGCCGTGCCGCCGCCCGCGCCGCCGGCGGCAGCCAGCTCCGGTATGACCTCCGACCCGTGGGGAACCACGCAAGCATAGACGATCCCGGACATGCCGCTCCCTCCCGGTTCTGGCCGAAACTCGCCTCTAGGCCTCTTCTCCGTCGTCCGTGAACTCAAGCTTCTTGACCAGGGCCGTCCGCAAACTCTGGAGTTGCCGGTCGACAAAGGCAAACTCGCCGGCCAGAATCCGGACCGCCTCGACCACGTTCGTTCCGGCTGCCCTCAGTTGCCCGGCTCGCTCCAGCAGCCGCTCCAGCCAGAGCCTCTGTTCGGTCAGGATGTCCCGGCCCCCGATCGGACCGTGACCGGGAATGACCGTCTCGACGTCCCAACCTTCCATGGTCCGGAGGGCGGCCAGCCACTTCTCGGGCCGCATGCCCCCCACCCAGGCCGCACGGCCGCGGAAGACCAGATCGCCGCTGAAGAGAACTCCGGACTCCGGAAGGTAGACCACGGTCGAGCCCTCCGCGTGCCCGCCGAGTTCGGCCACGACGACCTCCGGAGTCCAAGGTAGCCGTATCCGGCTCTCGAAGACCAGGGTCGCGATCTTAGGGGCGATCCCTTGCGGGGTCCAAACCTGACCGGATCGGACCAACTCGGCCGCCATGCCCCTGGCCGTGCCCTCGCTGGCGATGATCCCGCAGGCCGGGAAGTCCGTGCTCCCAATGGTGTGGTCCGCGTGCTCGTGGGTGAAGACGATAGCCGCTACCGGCCCCGCCTCGGCCTCTGCCGCCGCCAGGAGCGCCTGTCCATCTTCCCTGGTGACCAGGGTGTCGACCACCAGGCTTCCACGCGCCGTCCCGACGAAGCCCGCGTTCACCCGTCCTTCGCGATCACTACCGGCGAAGACCGGACCCTTCACCCGCTCGAAGCCGCCATTTCCGCTCACGCCTACTCCCCCGCTCGCCAAGCTTGCTGGTGGAATGCGGGAACCCTTTCGCCACGAAGCGGGGCGCCTCCTAGCCAGAACCCTCGCCCTCCTCCGAAGGACCCCTCCGGGCCGGGACGAATAGGGTTGGGATGCCCGAGCCGGCTTCGCGAAACAGCCGCTGGAGACTCGCCCGAGGGGAGGTCCCCGCCACGGCCGAACCGACCGCTCCCACACCCCCAGCCGGTCCCGGCGCGCCTGGACACGGTTTCCCGCTGGTCGTGGCCGCGGCTGCCGGACCCGCGCCCGCCCTGACCCCCTCCGCTACCCGGCGGACCATCCTCCGGCTGGCCTGGCCGGTCATCGCCGAGAACATCCTGGCCACCCTGACTCAGGTCGTGGGCATGATCATGGTCGGTCATCTCGGAGCGGCGGCCATCACCGCCGTTGGCCTCAGCTTTCAGCCTCTGTGGCTTATCCAGGGCTTCTTCATGGGTCTTGGCGCCGGGACCACGGCTCTCGTGGCCCGCTTCACGGGCGCCGGGCTGCCCCGGGACGCCGCCGACGTGGCCCGCCAGGCTTTGCTCCTGGCCGTGGTCCTGGCCGCCGTCTTCGGGGCTCTGACCATGCCTTTCACCAGGTCCATCGTGGCCCTGATGGGCGCGGAGTCCGATGTCCTGGAACTCGGCGACGCCTACTTGCTCTATCTCCTCCCGGGCATGCTGGTCATGATGGTGGCCACGGTTCTCTCCGGGGTCCTGCGGGGCGCCGGGGACACCAAGACTCCTATGTGGATCAACGTGTTCGTGAACCTGCTCAACATCGCCCTTTGCTGGGTCCTGATTTTCGGCAAACTGGGGCTGCCGGCCATGGGCGTCGTCGGGGCGGGCCTGGCAACCACCCTGGCCCGAACCATCGGCACGGTCACTCTCCTGGCGGTCATGTTCCGCCGCCGCACGGTGATCCGCTTCGACATCAGGTCTTTCCGACCGGTGTGGACGTTCTTCCGGCCCGACCCCGTGGTCCTGGCCCGCATCTTCCGGATCGGCATCCCGGCGGCCGGAGAACGCGTTGTCAACAGCCTCGGACAGCTCCTCTTCACCCGGGTGGCCGCCAGCCTGGGGACCGTGGCCTTCGCCGCCCACTCCCTGGCCCTCAACGTGGAGTCGCTCTCCTACATGCCGGGCATAGGGTTCTCCGTCGCCGCCACGACCCTGGTCGGGCAAAACCTGGGGGCCAAGCGTCCGGCGGAGGCCGCGGCCAGCGGCTGGGAGTGCGCCCGGATGGGCCTCTGGGTCATGGGCCTCGTGGGCGTCCTGTTCTTCCTTGTTCCCACCCAATTGCTCCGGCTCTATACGGGGGACGCGGCCGTCATCGCCATGGGTGTCCTGGCCTTGCGCATCGTGGCCTTCATCCAGATACCCGAGGCCCTGGGGTTTGTCCTGAGCGGCGCCCTGCGCGGCGCCGGGGACACCCGAAGCGTCCTTCGCATCACCGCCTTCTGTGTCTGGGTCGTCCGTCTCGGGACCTCGCTTCTGCTTGTCTCCGTTGCCCACCTCGGCCTTGTTGGCGTGTGGCTGGCCATGGGCCTCGACTGGATCGTTCGGGCAATCTACCTGGTGATCCGCTTCCGTTCCGGCGCTTGGAAGGAAGTCCGGGTCTAGGCTCGAACACCTTCGCTGGTTGTGCACAAACCTGTACACAGAGGCGAGGCAGGTCTTCTAAGTCCGCCGGCCGGTCACGACCTCGCCCTGGGGGGAGGCCCTTCCTGTGAAGCGCGTGGTCAGCATCAGTCTTGGTTCCTCATCGCGGGATAAGAAGGTAGAGGCGGAGTTTCTAGGCCAGAAGTTCGAGATCGAACGAGTGGGAACCGACGGCAGTGTCGAGAAGGCCAAAGAGCTCCTGCATGAGCTCGATGGCCAGGTCGCCTGCTTCGGCATGGGCGGCATCGACTTCTACGTTCGGTCCGGCAAGAAGAAGTGGATGCTGAAGGACGCCATGCGGCTGGCAGTCGTCCCCAAGATCACGCCCATCGTCGACGGGGGCGGGGTCAAGGACACCCTGGAACGCAAGGTCATTTTGGATTTGGAGCCGGTCTACGGCATCCCGGTCAAGGGGCGCAAGGTCCTCGTCACCTCCGGCGTGGCCCGCTACTCCCACGTCGAGGCATTCACCGAGGCCGGGGCCAAGATTCTCTTCGGTGACCTCATGTTCATCCTCGAGCTTCCCATCAAGATCTGGTCCTTGAAGACTCTGAACGTGATCGCCCATATTATCGCCCCCATCGCCACCCAGCTTCCGATATCGGTGGTCTACCCCACGGGCGAGAGCCAAAAGATATCCAAGCCCAAGTTCAAAAATGTCTACGATTGGGCCGACATCATCGCCGGCGACTTTCACTTTATCCACCGTTTCCTTCCGGAGCGCCTCGACGGGAAGGTTGTCCTCACCAACACCGTGACCGACGCGGACGTGGCCGAGCTCAAGGCCAAGGGCGTGGCCTGCCTCGTCACGACAACTCCCGAGATGGACGGACGCGCCTTCGCCACCAACGTCATCGAGGCCCTTCTGGTCGCCATCTCCGGCAAACGCCCCGATGAGCTGACCCAGAAGGACTACTACGACCTCATCGAGAGAGCCAATATTCAGCCGACCATCAGAAAGCTTAACTAGGCACGATAGACCACAAGACGACTGAATCGAGCTAGAGCGTCATAGCGTTGACACTGATCTACATGAGTGGTAACCTATCACCAATAGCTTATAGGCCGTGACCGGGGCTAGTAGGCGCGGTGCCCAGAGGCTGGAAAGCGAGTCGGGGTTGGTGAAAGCCCGACGCCGAGGGTGCGCTGAATGGACCCGCGAGCCGCGGGCCGAAAGGAACGGGATCGCCCGCACGGGCGGCCGCAAGGCCGCGCCGGACCCGTCCCGAGTAGACCCCGCCGGTATCCCCCCGTTACCGGGGACAGGGTATAAGAGCGGAGCGACTCGCCCGCTTCGTACCCGATGTCGAGCGGAGTTCGAGGGACGAACTCAAGCGGGGTGGCACCGCGGAAGCCAAGAGCTTCCGTCCCCAACAGGGGACGGAAGCTCTTTCTTTTCTTTCCCTGGCCGCCGCCCGGCCAGGTGGAAAACACGGAAGGAGATGGCCCGGATGCCGGAAGACAAGACTCGCAAGTTCATTCTGACCGAGAAGGAGATGCCGACAGCCTGGTACAACGTGGTCGCCGACTTGCCGTTCGCGCTGGCGCCCCCGCTCCATCCGGCGACGCTTCGGCCGCTGGGGCCGGAGGACCTCGCCCCCCTTTTCCCGATGGCCCTCATCGAGCAGGAGGTCTCGGCCCAGCGCTACATCGACATTCCCGGCCAGGTGATCGAGGCTCTTCGGGTCTGGAGGCCGAGCCCGCTCTTTCGGGCCCGGGGTCTGGAGAAGGCCCTCGACACGCCGGCCAGTATCTACTACAAGTATGAAGGTGTGAGCCCCGCGGGCAGCCACAAGCCGAACACGGCCATCCCGCAGGCCTACTACAACAAAAAAGAGGGAATTCGCCGTCTGGCCACCGAGACGGGCGCCGGCCAGTGGGGCTCGGCCCTTGCCCTGGCCTCGGCCATGTTCGGCCTGGAGTGCACCGTCTACATGGTCAAGGTCAGCTACGAGCAAAAGCCCTACCGTCGCTCCCTCATCCAGACCTACGGGGCCGAGGTCATCGCCAGCCCCAGCGAACGCACGGCGTCAGGGCGGGCCATCCTGGCCAAGGACCCGGCCTCACCCGGCAGCCTCGGCATCGCCATCAGCGAGGCCGTCGAGGATGCCGCGGGACGGACGGATACGCACTACTCCCTGGGCAGCGTGCTGAACCACGTTATCTTGCACCAGACCGTTATCGGCGAGGAAGCCCTAAAGCAGATGGCTCTGGCCGGCGACTATCCCGACTTTGTTATCGGCTGCTTTGGTGGAGGATCCAACTTCGGTGGGCTCGCCCTGCCGTTCCTGAGGGAGACGATGCGAACAGGCGTCGGACCCAAACTCATGGCCGTGGAACCGACGGCCTGCCCGAGTCTGACCAGGGGCCGCCTGGCCTACGACTACGGCGACACGGCCGGGGTCGCCCCCGTGACCAGGATGTACACCCTGGGCCATGGCTTCGTCCCCGAAGGCATCCACGCCGGCGGCCTGCGCTACCATGGCGCGGCGCCTCTCCTCTCCGCCCTCCTCGAGCGCGGGCTGATCGAGGCCCGGGCCTACCCGCAGGTGCCCGTCTTCGAGGCGGCCGTGCTCTTCGCCCGGAGTGAGGGCATCCTGCCGGCCCCCGAATCGTCGCACGCCATTCGCGCGGCGATCGATATCGCCAGGGAGTGCCGGGAGAACAATCAGAAGAAGGTCATTCTCTTCGGGCTCAGCGGGCACGGCCACTTCGATCTTGCCGCCTACGACGCCTACCTGGCCGGTAGTCTCGTCGACTACGAGCACTCGGCGGCCGCGGTCGAGGAAGCTCTAGGCGACCTACCGGTGGCGCCGGCGGCGGACTCGACAGGGAGCCGGGGGAAATGAGCGGGCCCCTGGCTGTTTTCGGGCTCCTCGAGTTGTCGGCCCTGGCCCGGCACGAGGAGACCCAACCGGAGCATCTGGCGGCCCTCATCCGGGAAATCGAACAGGATGGCGAACTCCGCCAGCCCATCGTTGTCGACAGGCACACCCTGGTGATTCTCGACGGGCACCACCGCGTGGCAGCCCTGAGAGACCTCGGACGGACACTCGTCCCGGTCTATCTGGTCGACTACGGTGATCCGGCCATCGCCGTCTTTCCGAGGCGAGCGGACGTGGAGGTGACCAAGGAGAGCGTCGTCCGGAGCGGGCTCCTCGACAGGCCGTATCCGCCCAAGACCTCGCGGCACGTCCTTCCCGGAGGTCTGCCGGCGCGGCCGACGCCGCTCGGACGGCTCCGCCCCTGACGCGTGGCCTACGCCGCTCGCACGGCCCGCCCGTGACGCGAGGCGACACCCGTTGACCCGTCCCGTTTGGGGCTGTATAGTCGGTGGGTAGGCTTGGAGAGGAAAAGGGAGGAACCCAGCCAGACTACCTAGGAGCGCCGGGAGGGGACCAGCCATGCTTCGCTGTCTACGCACCACCGACGCCGGAACGCTTGAGCCGGCCGACCTCACCACCAAGGGATCATGGATCTGTCTTGTGGCCCCGACCGAGGCCGAGCTTCAGGAAGTCCAGGTCGCTACGGGAGTGTTCCCCGACTTCGTGCGGGCCCCGCTCGACGACGAAGAGCTTCCCCGGGCGGAGATGGACGAGGGACAGACCCTCATCATCTTCAACGTCCCCCTCCACGAGGGAACGGACAAGAATCCCACCTTCCGCGTCTTGCCCATGGGGATACTGGTTGTCAACGACCGGCTGATCACCGTCTGCCTCGGGCCGCATCCGATCCTCGAGGACTTCGCCGCCGGAAAGGTCAAGGGCCTCCACACTCACAAGCGCACGCGTTTCGTCTTCCACCTGCTGCTGCGCGCGGCAACTCTCTACCTGCGCTACCTCGACCAGATCGATCGCAAGACAAACGAAATTGAAGACGCCCTGATGGCCTCGACCCGCAACGAGGAGGTCATCCGTCTCCTCAACCTGTCCAAGAGCTTAACCTACTTCACGACCTCTCTCAGGTCCAACGGCATCGTCCTGGAGAAGCTCCTCAAGACCAAGATGCTGCCCATGTATCCAGACGACGAGGACCTCCTCGAGGACGCCATCACCGAGAACAAGCAGGCCATCGAGGTCACCGACATCCACTCGAACATCCTGAGCGGAACCATGGACGCCTTCGCCTCCATCATCTCCAACAACCTGAACCGGGTCCTCCGTTTCCTGACGTCGGTTACGATTGTCCTGGCCATTCCGACCATCGTGGCCAGCTTCTTCGGAATGAACGTAACCCTGCCTTTCCAGCGGCACCCGTGGGCCTTCCCTTTCACCCTCGCTATCTCCCTCGTCTTGTCGGGGGCGGCCGTCATATACTTGGTTCGACGGAAAATGTTCTGATCCCGGTCACGCCCGCCCGCGGACGAACCGGGCATGCTCCCATACCGGAGGGATGAACGGTGTCAGGGAAAGCCCTTGCCTTTGTCGACCAGGAACTCCGGAACCTCCACGATCAGAGCCTCTACAACAACATCCGCACCCTCGATAGTGAACAGGGCGCCTGGGTCGTCATCGGCGGTCACCGGATGCTCAATATGTGCTCGAACAACTACCTCGGCCTGGCCGCCAACTCCCGCCTCAAGGAAGCCGCCAAGCGGGCCATCGACGACTTCGGCGTGGGACCGGGGGCGGTGCGGACCATAGCCGGGACCATGTCCATCCATATTGAACTCGAGCGCGAGTTGGCCCGGTTCAAGAAGGCTGAAGCGACCATTGTCTATCAGTCGGGCTTCAACGCCAATATCGGGACGATCCCCGTCCTGGTTGGCCGTGGCGACGTTATCTACAGCGACGAACTGAACCACGCCAGCATCATCGACGGCTGCCGGCTGAGCCGGGCCGAGATCAAGGCCTACCCCCACCTCGACATGAAAGCTCTCGAGGACATTCTCAAGGCCGACAAGAGCCTTGAGGGCCGGAAGCTCATCGTTACCGACGGCGTCTTCAGCATGGACGGCGACCTGGCCGACCTCCCGGGCGTCGCCGAACTGGCCGACAAGTATCAGTGCGTGTCCATGGTTGACGACGCCCACGGTGAAGGCGTTGTGGGATCGCATGGGCGCGGCATCGTCGACCATTTCGGCCTGCACGGCAAGTTCGACGTGGAGGTCGGCACTCTCTCCAAAGCCTTCGGTTGCGTGGGCGGGTTCGTCGCCGGCCCCACCAACCTCATCGACCTTCTGAAGCAGCGTGGCCGGCCCTTCCTCTTCTCCTCCTCCCTCACCCCGTCGGAAGCCGCGGCCAATCTGGAGGCCGTCCGGATTCTGGACGCCAGTGACAAGCTCGTAACCCAGCTCTGGGACAACACCCGCTACTTCCAAGGGGAGATGCGCAAGCTCGGATTTGGTACCGGCCGCACCCAGACCCCCATCACGCCGGTCATGATCGGAGAGGCCGGCCAGGCCCGCGAGTTCGCCAAGTCTTTGCAGGAGGCGGGCATCTTCGCCATGGCCATCGGCTTTCCGACCGTGGCTAAGGGCAAGGCGCGCATCCGGGTCATGATCTCCGCCGCCCACAGCCGGGCCGACCTTGACTTCGCCCTCGAGGTCTTCGGCCGGGTGGGCAAGGAAACAGGACTCATCTAGGGTGCGCCGGGACCACTTCACCCACCCTCGCCGCATCGGGGTCATGAAGGACCCGGACGGTATCGGCGTCTTCGCCGACCCCGGGTGTGAGGACGTCTTCACCGTCTACCTGCGCGTAAAGGATGGCCGCCTCGCCGATGTCCGCTGCCGGGTCCAGGGTTGCCGGTCGGCCGTCGCCTGCGGCAGCGCCCTGGCTGAGGTGGCCCTGGGGAAAACCCTGGACGAGGCCTTAAAAGTGCGGAACGAAGACGTCCTGCGCGCTCTTGGCGGCGAACCCGACCCGAAGGACCCGCGTCCTAACCTGGGAGCCGACGCCCTCCACCGGGCCATCTTCGACTACCTGGGTCGTCGCGTCCCCTCCGAGGGTTGGACCTATTGGGTCCAGGCCGTGGGCGAGGTCACTCGGGTGGCCGAGGTGAGCCCAGCCGCTCCACCAGGCTTCCCCCGCTTGACGGAGATCAGCGTCTACCCGCGTTTCGGCGCGGCTCTGGACGGAGTGGACGAGGCCTCCCACCTTTGGATTTCCTGGTGGATGCATGAACTGCCGAAGGAGGCCCGCGACACCCTGCGGGCGCACCCCATGGGGGACCCGGAACAGCCGGAGCGGGGCGTCTTCACTTTGAGGAGTCCGGCCCGGCCGAACCCCATCGGCCTGACTCTGGTCCGCCTAGTCGCCCGGCGGGACAGCCGGCTGCTAGTCGACGGGCTCGACGCCCGGGTCGGCTCGCCGGTCATCGACATCAAAGCCTGGTCGGAGAAGGACGGCAAGGAGTAGGGCGCAGGCGCGGCGGGCGCGGCCGGGTGATGGTCGGCGCGGCGGGCGTCGGCCGGCGCTCGGTGCGTGATGGCCGACCGGCGTCATTCGGGCGGCTCGGAAAGGTCCGCTTGGCCCAGGGCCCAGACCAAGGCCCGCTCGAAGCGGGCCTCATCTTCGGTGGTTCGGGCCCGCGGCCCGCGGGTCCGCCCACCGCCCCGCCTGAACTTGGCCTTGAGGTGTCGCTCCTCAAGAAGCAAATCAATGGTATCCGGGCGATAGACTCGTCCGGTCGGGGAGATGGCCCGGCATCCCCGTCCTAGGACCAGGGCCGCCAGACCCCAATCCTGGGTGACCACCACATCCCCGCGGCGGGCGCGGTTGGCCACGGCGAGGTCGGTGGCCTCGGCCTCCGGTCCGGTCACCAGGTGCAAGTGCCAGGGACCCCACGTCGCGTGCATGTGGTTGACTGAAGCCACCGTCAAGACGGCAAAGCCGTAGCCCATTTGCAGGCGGCGGATGGTATCCATCGCGCCGCGAGGGCAGGCGTCGGCGTCAACGATAACCTGCGCGGTCCTCGCCCTCTCTCCCCTACAGCCCAAACAGAATGACGTAGTAGATGGCCATGACCACCAGCCCCAGAGGGACCCCGATCGAGGCCCACTCCCGGCTGCCGATGTCGAGCTTGCCGGCGGAGATGATGTTGGGAATGTTCCCGGGGATGAGCATGCCCCCCGAGATTAGAAGCCCCATCAGCACGCTCCGGACCTGGAGGGAACTCATCCTCACGCTCACCTCCGCCGCCGTGAGGGTGGCGTTGTCGAGAACCGCGGAGGTCATGTTCAGCCAGTACAGGATCTGGCTCGGCAACCCGATGACGAAGCGATCGATGACCGGCCGGAAACCTTCGCCCAGAAGAACCAGGGCCATGACGAAGAGATAGACGCGCAGAGCGCGAAAGACAACGCCGTGATAGGTCTCTTCCTCTCGGGAGGTAGCCAGGGTCGCTTCAGGAGCGTTCTCGCCCGCGTCCCCCGGCGCCGCCGGCTGGGATGCCCGCCCCTCCGGCCCCGTCTCGTCCGAGGCCAGCGGTTTCCGCCGCCCGCGTGTCTGCCGCCTGAGTCTAAAGGCCGCGTAGCCGCCGAGAACGAGAACGCCTGGTATGGCGTATGGTCCGATGAGCCTCAGGAGGAACCAGAAACTCTCCCCGAGATTGGACACGGCAATGGTGGAGAGCGGCTCGCCGATCGGTGTCAGGGCCGCCCCCAGGCCGATGGCAAAGCAGGCGATCACGTCGAGAGTCACCTCGGCCCGGCGGGGCAGGTTGAGGACGCTGACGATCTCGACCAGGACCAGGGAGGCGATGATGGCCGTGATAATGCTGGACGTGAGCCCCAGCACGACGACTAAGGCGAAGGCGAACACGCCCACCGACACCCGGTCTAAAAGCCAATGAATGCCCATTCGGATGTGCTTCATGAAGATCTTGAACAGGAGTCCGGCCCCCAGGACGGCGGCGCTGATGAAGATGGGCTCCCTGAGAGCCTTGCCGCCGAGTTCCAGCCCGAGAGCCCCGGAGATCGCGGCCGCCACCAGGCCCATGACAAACAGAAAGACCTCAATGTTGTGTTCAACTCGCTTGGAAACAAACGGAAGAATCAGGACTAGGACCAGCACGAGACCGAGCCCACCGAAGACTACCGTGTCGCTCAGATTGATTCCCTCCTGAGTGGTTTTACCAGTCATTACCCTCCATCGCCGGCAGGGAAACGCCTCTTCCAGGGCCAAGCGTTATGTCAACTTCCCCATCTGGAGGTGCGTAATGCAGGGAAGCTTTCTTCGGAACCTGGCCCGGTCCCTGGGTCCAACGCGGGCTCGGGCCATGCTTGTGTCGACCTTGGTCCTCGCCCTGACCATCCTGTCGGGACCCGGACTCTTAGGTGGCCCCGCGGTCGCGGCCGCCGCCCCCGGCGGCACGGCCCAGAAGCTCTTCCTGGGCTACTGGGCCAAGTGGGGCGAAAACCAGAGACCCGAAGCCTCGCTGTCCCAGAACATGTCCCAGATCGACCTCTTCTCGCCTTACTGGCACACTTTGCGGTCCGATGGCAGCCTCTCCGGCCGCGAGGCCGACCGCGAGGCCCTGACAGCCACGGTCCAGCGGAACGGCGGGAAAGTCATTCCCCTCATCAATAAGACAGCCAGCGACGCCCCTCTTCTTGAGGCTTCAATTCGACAGGCCGCCGTGGAGAACATCTACCGAGTCCTCGTCGACAACAATTACGATGGCGTGAACATCGATTTTGAGGGCCTGCCCCCTTCGTCGAAAGACGGCCTGACGGCCTTCATGACTGAACTGGCGGCCAAGCTTCGACCCGCCAATCTTTTGGTAACCATGGCCGTGCCGGCAAAGTGGTCGGCCGATGACTCGATCAACGATTTCAGCGCCTGTTTCGACTATGCGGCCCTCGGCCGCCTGGTCGACTACCTGGTCATTATGACCTATGACCAGCACGCGGGCTGGTCGGGACCCGGCCCGGTGGCCGGGCTCGACTGGACGGAGAACGCCGTCCGCTACGCCACGACCGTGGTTCCGGCCGACAAGATCCTCCTGGGCCTGGCCGGATACGGCTATGACTGGTCGGAGACCGGCGAGATTTCGGAAGTTGAGGCCTGGAGCGTCCCGGACACCGCCGCCGGCTGCGGAGCGGAGGTCCAGTGGGATAGTGTCACCCAGACACCCCACTTCACCTACTGGAGTTCGTCGGGCCCGCGGCATGATGTCTGGTATGAGGACAGCCGCTCCGTCGATTTCAAGGTCTCCTTGATGTGGAAGTATGACCTCGCCGGCGTGGCCCTCTGGGCCCTGGGCCAGGAAGACGCTCGTTTCTGGCGGGTCATGGACGGAACGGCCGGCGCCTCGGGAGGTCTCGGCCCCGCGAGCGCGCCGGGCCGCCTCGAGCCGCGGGGGAGCCCCGCGAGCGCGCCGGGCCGCCTCGAGCCGCAGGGGAGCGACGGGAGCGCGCCGGGCGCTGGAAGCGGTTCCGACAGGTCGACCCGGTCCAGCGACCCCGTCCAGGTAACCCATCCCGATGACTTGGACGACCCCGGCCAGGGTGAGATCTCGGTCGAGCAGGCTTTGCCCGGAGCGCCGGCGCCCCCCCGGGTTGGTGAAATCCGGTGGCTCATCGCGGCGGACGAACCAGCCAGAACCACATGAAAAGCACCGGAGGGCTCGACAGGTACTCAAGCCCTCCGGGAAGCGGAACGACCGTTATCGAGCCTCGGTCGTTCAGTCGTCCTCGTCCTCAAGGCTGATGCTGATGATCACACCGTCCTCGATCTCGATGATGATCGTCAAGCCCGAGGTCAGGTCGGCCAGGGTCAACTCCTCGCCATCGGGACCCGCGATCTCCAGATCGTCGGCCACCGGGAGCGTGAGTTGGGCGCCGATCTCGAAGTCGGCCGGAGCGTGCTCACCCTTCTTGATGACCGTGATGGTGAAGGTGACCTCGTCGGCCGTCGCGGCATCGAAGGTAGCCGTCAGATCGACGTCAACGCCGTAGCGATAACGGTTCCTGTTCTGATAGCTGCCTTCCTCGTCGCCCTCGGCGCCCCTCCCGGACTCGATGACCACCACTTGGTCGTCAAGGAGCCCCAGGGTGAGGAAATCGCCGGCCGTGAAGGTAATCTCGCCATCCGCGGCGCCCTCAATGACAACCTCGGGCGAGACGGCGAACGTAGTCTCGGCCCCGAGCTCGGGACCGCTGCCTTCGCCCTGCTGGCCGGAAGGCCCGCCTGAAGTGTTGTCTTCGTCCTCGCCATCACCCTCGTCGACATCGGCGCCACCGATCGAGACGACCATGATGGTGATGGAGGTCAGGACTGAGTCGGTGTACTCGGCCGCGACAAATGGGCCTTCCACTTCAAGATCGGACTCCACGTCGCCATCGCTGTCGGGGGTGGCCGCGTCAATGAGAACGGCGATGCCGTCAACGACGCGGACCTTGAGTTCGTCGCCGGCGACCAGGTCGGCCAGGGTGGCCGGGACGTCATCGCGGAAGATCGGGGCGTCCGCGCTGACCGGGAAAGTCACCTCGACCAGGGTGCGGCCATCCACGCCGTCGTCGACACAATCGGCGACGCCGCCGTCGGTATCCTCGGTATCCTCATCGGTATCCTCGACGTAGTCGCGGAGTTCCCCGGCCCTGACGCTCATGGTTATCGACGGAGCGTCTCCCGTGGTGACCGAGATCAACTCGCCCCTGATGACCGAGTCGTCGACACAGGACTCGAACTTGTCGTCGGCCCGCCGGAGAAGAGCCGCCATCTGGGCCCGCGTAACCGAGGCGGCCAGATTGAGGGCCCCACTTTCGTCGCCCTTCAGGAGGCCCATGTCCATGGCCAAGGCCACGTACCCGATCGCCCAGGCCGGAACGGTGTCGGCGTCGGGGGCGACAATCGTCTCGCCCGCCAGCGAAGCCGCCGCGTCGGCGAGTCCCAGGGCGTCGAGCAGGGTCACGATGACCTCAAGGCGAGTCGCCGGGTCGTTCGGGCGGAACATCTCCCGCTCCTGGACAATGAAGCCGTTGAGATAGCCGTTCTCGTAAGCGTAGGCCAGGCACTCCCGAACACCCGCCCAGGTGGGCGGGGGGTCGGCCGGGTCGAGCCAGCCGCCGCCCAGGCGCGCGCCGACCTGATCGAGGGGCATGCCCCCGGCCGCCGCCTCGCCTCCGGTCAGGCGCACAGTGAGCAGGATCAGTTGGATGTTGGTAACCGGGTCTTGCGGGCCGAACTGGCCGTTGCCGTAGCCTCCGAAGACCCCCTTGGCCTCCATGAGGGCGATGTCCCGCAAGGCCCAGTGGTTCCCGGCCACGTCATTGAACCTACCGTAGGCATGGCTTTGCCCGTTGCCCGAACCGCCCTGGCCACCGCCGGCAGCCAGAACCGGACCCGACGCCGTCAGAGCGACCGCCAGGACGCAGGCAACGACGAGCAAGACTGATAGCTTCTTCCTCATCTTGTTTTCCCTCCCGGATCTCATGCCCTACCTTCATCCATAGAAGACGAAGCCCGACGTCTCTTTGTGGGGGCAGGAGGCGGACCATCTTGGGCCGGGGGCGGACCATTTTGGGCCGGGGGCGGGTTTAGGCCGGTGGGAGAAGACCCATCTTCTCCTTGACGGCGCGCAAGGTGGTGGCGGCGACCTCGGCCGCCCGCCCGGCCCCGCCCGCCAGTATGTCGCGGAGAGCGCCCGAGTTCATGAGATCCCGGTAGCGGGTCTGGACCGGTCGCAGAACCTCGTTGACCGCCTCGGCCACGCCTTTCTTGAAGACCGCGTAGCCGGCGCCGGAGAAGTCGGCCTCGGCCTGGGTGAGGCTCTTGCCCCGGCAAATGGCGTAGATGGTCAGAAGGTTCGACACGCCCGGTTTGGCCACCGGGTCGAACCGGACCTCGCGTCCGGAGTCGGTCACCGCCCGGCCGAGCTTGGCCACGACCACGTCGGGTGGATCCAGAAGGGCCACATAGCTCTCGGGGATCTCGTCGGACTTGGACATCTTCTTGGCCGGGTCGTCTAGAGCCATGATCCGCGCGCCGACCTCGGGGATCATCGGGTCCGGGACCACGAACGTGGGACCGAAGCGGTTATTGAAGCGGATGGCGATGTCCCGGGCGAGTTCCAGGTGCTGCTTCTGGTCATCGCCGATCGGCACCAGATCGGCCTGGTAAAGAAGGATGTCGGCGGCCATGAGGATCGGGTAGTTGAGGAGGCCGGCCGTGATGGCCTTCCGGCCCTTGGCCTTGTCCTTGTACTGCGTCATCCGGCTGAGTTCGCCGGTGTAGGTGACCCCGTTCAGAAGCCAGCATAGTTCAGCGTGAGCCGGCACGTGGGACTGGGCGAAGAGAGTGACCCTGGAAGGCTCGAGGCCGGCGGCCAGGAGCAGACCGGCTACCTCCATGGTCTTGCCGCGCAGAATCTCCGGGTCCTGCGGCAGAGTCAGGGCGTGGAGATCCACGACGCAGAAGTAGCCCTCCGCCTCGTGCTGGAGCTTGACAAATTGACGGAGGGCCCCGATGTAGTTGCCCAGAGTAAGATTGCCCGACGGCTGGATACCCGAAAAGACTCGTTTCATGGGCAAATGATACCCTCCCGCCGAGAGAAGTGTCAACCGCGTGAGGAGGGATGAAGCGCGCCAGGCACTCCGAACGGCCCCGGGTCATAGACATACCCCCGTGAGGTGGTCGGGCTTGCGGCTGGGGTGGTGGGCCCCCGGGAAACGGACCGTCAGCGGAAAGGCGACCCTGTCGGTGGCCGCGGTCGCCCTTCTCGTCCTCTGGCTGGCCACGGGCGTTGGGGGTAATTCACCCAACCTGCGCGGTCCGGGCACGGGCGTCCGGGGCGGCGTTCTCTTTTCGGTTTCTCTCCAAGCCAAGGTCGTGGCCTTGACCTTCGACGACGGGCCGGGCGCCACCCTGACCCCGGCCGTCTTGGATCTCCTCGGACGCTACGAGGCCAAGGCCACGTTCTTTCCGATTGGGCGGGAGCTGGAGAAGTACCCCGATCTGGCCCGCCGAGTCCTGGCCGAAGGGCACGAGATAGGCTGCCACACCTACAGCCACGTCTACCTCAAGGGCCCAGCCGAAGCCCGGCTGAGAAGCGAACTCGATCGCTGCGAGAAGCTGTTCCCCGAGGTTCTCGGTCTCCGCCCCACGCTTTTCCGCTTTCCGGGACTGTTCTATACTGACTCTCTGGTCAAGGTGGCGGGGCAGCGGGGTTACTCGGTCATCAGTTGCTCCCTGGACAGTTTCGACTGGCGGATCAAGAGCGCGGGGCAAGTCGCCAGGCGAGTCACCGGACTGATCCGGCCCGGCGACATCGTTCTGATGCACGACGGCGACTGGATCGACTCCAGGAGGGCCGTCGAGGCTCTGACCACAATTCTGAGGGAACTCCAGGCCCAGGGCTACCGGCTGGTCACGGTGAGCGAGTTAATCCGACTCGGCCAGTCTGAAGTCGACCGGCAAGGAGCGGGTCCATGACAACCGGACCCGGTCCGCACCCGGACCGTGACCTCAGAGCGGGAGGCAACAAGATTGCACGTAGCCATTGACGCGCACCCCGTGGCCAACGATCACGCCCATCACGGGATAGGCCGGACGACCCGGCAGGTCCTCCAGGCCCTCGATCGCCTCCGGGACACTCCTCTGCCCCGCGAGCTTTGGTACTACCTGCGGGGAGACACCTGGCAGCATCCGGTCGAGTGGACGCGCATCCGGCTTCGCCTTCTGGGGGATAAGGAGAGCATCTGGGCCGCGGCTGTCTCGGACGGCGCCGGACTTCTCCACATCAATGACTACTTCTTCCCGCTCTATGAGCCCGAGCGCGAGCTTTCAGGCCAGGCGAGTCCCCTCCGCCTCCTGGTGACCGTGAGGGACATCATTCCCCTCCACTACCCGGACCAGAAGCCGAGAGGGCTCGCTCGCCTCCGCCGCAACCTCTTCCCCCTTCTCGGCCTGGCCGACCACGTCATCGCCATCTCCCACTGGACCAAGCTCGACCTCATGACTCACCTGAACGTTCCGGAGACGAAAATCACGGTCATCCACCACGGAGTTGATCACGATGTCTTCCACGGCCGCTACCCCGCCCCGGACATCGCCGCCACGAGGAGGAGATACGGGCTTCCCGCCTCCTACATCCTTTATGTGGCCGGAATGGATATCCGCAAGAACCACCGACTTCTCATCGACGCCTTCCACTACCTAAACCGCACTAGCGCGTCAGGCCGCGGCCTGGCCCTGGTCGGACCCGGCCGGGCGACAGACGCGATCCGGAACCAGGTGACTCAGAGAAGGCTCCAGGGCAAGGTCCACTTCCTGGGCGAGGTTCCCCTGCGGGACCTGGCCCGGCTCTACGCGGGGGCCGACCTCTTCGCCTTCCCCTCGGTCTATGAGGGTTTCGGCAACCCTCTCCTTGAGGCCATGGCCTCGGGCGCCCCGGTCGTGGCCCTCAAGCGCTCGACCGTTCCGGAGATCGCCGGCGACGCCGCCCTCCTCGTGGAGGACAACGACTACGCCGCCTTCGGCCAGGCCATGGCCAGGGTCCTGGCCGACCCGGGATTGGCCGGAACCCTCCGCCGGAAAGGCCAGGTTCGCGCGGCCGAGTTCACCTGGGAGAAGACCGCGAGGCTCACTCTGGAGACCTACCGGCGACTGCTGGAGTTGACTTCGACGACGACATCCTCCTGACCCCACACCCGCCAGGGGTCGGCGACAACGCAGTCCGGTCGCACCCACCGAACCAGGTCGGCCCAGGCCAGGCGGCGGTACTCCCGGTGGGGCACGGCGACAAAGACCTCTCCCGCCCCGCGGAGAGCGGAAGGCAGGTCGCCTGTGCAGGTCGCTTCGGCCGGGGCTATGACCGGGTCGTGGGCCACGACCGAGGCGCCCCTGATCTTGAGCAGCTCGAGGAGCTTGAACCCCAGCGAATTGCGGGCGTCGTCACTGTCGGCCTTAAACCCCAGGCCCAGGACCACGCTCCGCGATAGCGGGCGCAAGGCCTCCACCTGCTGGATGAAGTACTCGGGCAGGCCTTCGTTGAGCCTCCAACTGGTCAGAAGGAGATCGACTCCCGGAAGGCGTCCGCTGAGAAGGAAACCGTCCTTGTGCAGGCACGGCCCGCCGGCGAAGCCCGGCAGGGGAATTCCGCCCCGTTTGTAGCCCTCGTTGGCGGCTCGCAGAGCCTCGTGGATTCTGGCCCCGTTGGCCCGGGCGATCATCATCAACTCATTGGCCAGGGCGAATCCCACGTAGCGGTAGGCGTTATCGAAAAGCTTGGCCAACTCCGCCTCTCTGACCCCGGTGTTAACGAAAGCCACGCCCAGCGACCTGAAGACCTCACGGGCGGCCTCGGCCGACCGATCATCGGCGGCGCCGATGATCTGGGGAAGCTCCCGAAGCTCCGAGGAGTCACCTTCGAGCGTGCGTTCAGGGCAGAAGGCCACCAGGAAGTCTTCCCCCGCGGCCAACCCCAACCGCCGTCTGACGGTCAGAATCAGCCCGTCGGTGGTTCCCGGGACAACCGTGCTCCGGATGATGATGACCGGGGGCCGGGGTCCGCGCTTCCGCCCGGCGACGCCGGAGAGGATCGCCTCCGCCGTGGCCAGCAAGACCCTCTGATCGGCGAGGGTTCCTTGAGCCAGCGGAGTTCCCAGGCAAAGAACAAAGGTATCCGCCTCGGCCAGGGGCCGTTCGAGGTCGCCGGTGAGGCTAAAGGTCCGGCCGAGCGTCTCCCGGAGGAGGGAAGACGCGAAGGGGTCGCGGAAAGGCAGCTGGCCCTCGTTCACCAGGGATCGGAGACGGGGATCTGTGTCCACGCCGACGACGGTCTCGCCCCCCGCCGCCAGGCACAGGGCTAGGGGCAGGCCCACGCGCCCACAACCGACAATGGCGATCATCCGACAACCTCCCTTGGCCTCGATCATCCGAGGGCCTCCCTGGCCGCCAGCGAAGCCAGCGCGGCCGGCTTCGACGTCTCCACGGCGATCGCGCATTCGAGCGATTGAAGCAGGTCGGCTTCGTGGCGGGGCGGGCGTCCGTCGATGTAGAGCTTGCGGCCCGCGCGGTAGAAGAGGTGCGGAAAGGTCATGTCCGCGAGAAGGACGCGCATCCGGCCTTGGGTCAGCGGGACAAGGCTTCGGTAGGCCTCCAGAGCGATGCGGAGGAGGGTCGGGTCCCAGCCGCCGGCTAGGCGAAAGACGCGGTTCAGAAGCTTCCGGATGTCCCTGACCGGCAGGTCCACGGCCAGGGCATCTAGGTCGAAGACCTTCACCCCGAACGGGCCGAGGAGAAGATTGTTCCGGGCGATGTCCTGGTGGCAGAACCCGCCTCTCGCCGCGACGGCCCCGCACCACTCGCGGTAGGCGTCGGTGTCCAGCAAGCGCCGGGCCTCGTCAGCCTGAGGGCGGAGCAGGCGGTAGCCCTCAGCGAAGATGGAGTCCGCGGGTCTTCCGAGGGTCTGGGCCCGCAGGCTCCACTCGCGGAGTAGGTCGGCCCCTCGGCCGTAGGCCTGGGGCCAGTCTCCCAAATAGGTGCGCGGGTTCATGCCCCGCCCCCGCTTGAAACCGCGCGAGGCCTGGTGCAAGCGGGCCGTCGCCTCTACCACCTGGACGAGATCGCGCGGATCGCAAAGCACGGCCGGCCGCCCGCAAACCCAGGTGGACAGAACGTATCTCATCCGCCCGTCGTCAGCGAAGCGACTGCCGGCCTTCGTCCTGACAAGATCCGGGACCAGACGCGAGTTCCGGCTCAGATGCTCGTGAGCCGCCGCGAGAAACTCGACCCTCCGGGGAGGGATGGCCAACCCCTTGAGAGCGAAACTGCCCTCGCGGGCCGTGATCTTCCAGACCACGCGCGTGGGCTTGTGCGACACGAGAGCCGCCCCGACCACGTGGATTGGGTATAGGGAGAGAACCTCAACGCTTGGAACTTCCGACACAGGTCATCCCACCGGTTGACAGAAGGCGCGCCCGATCCCTCGCCTGACCATCCACAGTACGCCGCTCCTTCCGAGACGTGCGTGCCCGGGGTGGAGACCCTGGGGTCAAGACCCCGCATAGACTGGTTAGAAAGTGGCCTATCGATCGACCCCGAGGAGCGAAGCGACAAGACATGCGGGTGCTGGCCGTTGTCCTCGCCGGTGGCCAGGGGCACCGCTTCTGGCCCAGGAGTTCCGAGAGCCTGCCCAAGCAGTTTCTCCGGCTGTTCGGTGAGGAGAGCCTGCTTCAGGCAACTGTCTCCCGGCTCGGGCGGTTTCTTCCCCCGGAGAGCACTTTCGTGGTCACGACATCGGTCTACGAGACTCTGGTCCGAGAACACGTGCCGAACCTGCCTCCGGAGAACATCATCTGTGAGCCCGTGGGGCGGGACACGGCCGCGGCCATGGGCTACGCCCTGACGATGATCGGCGCGGAGGATCCCGAGACCGTGGCCGTCATCCTCCCCGCCGACCACCACATCGACGGTGTTGAGGCCTGGACGAGAGCCATTGGCGACGCCTGCCGGGCCGCCCTCCACGGGCGCCCGGTGCTCATCGGTATCCCGCCCGCGCGGGCGGAGACGGCTTACGGCTACCTTCTCCTGGGTGAGGAGCTTCCGGAGCTTGCCGGGCAAGGGGGAACCAGGTTCGCCCGCGTCTCGCGGTTCGTGGAGAAGCCCGATAGGGGCCTGGCCGGCTCTCTCCTCAAGGAAGGTCGGTGTCTGTGGAACAGTGGCATGTTCATCTGGAAGATCTCTACCGCCCTTGACCTCATCCAGCGTCACCTGCCCGATACCTACGCGATCCTTTCGGAGATCGCCCGGGCGCGCTCCGGATGGGGGGTTCCCTTCCTGGACTCACCGGCCTGGCGGGCTAGGGCGGCCGGCCTCTTTGCCGGCATACGCCCGGTGTCCATAGACTACGGAGTCATGGAGAAGGAGCGTGACGTCGTCGTCGCGCTCGGCGAGTTCGGCTGGGACGACATGGGCAGTTGGGAGGGGCTGAGCCGGTTTCTCCCCCGGGACCAGGGCGGCAACACGGTGCGGGGTGAGGTCGTCCTCCAGGACTCCCGGGGTTGCATCGTCGACTGGGACGGCGGACCGGCCGTGATCATCGGCCTCCGCGACGCGGTGATTGCCGGCGGATCCGGACCCCTCCTGGCTTGCGCGCGCGAGAAACTCGGCGACCTCAAGAGCGTGCTCGCCGGACAGGGGTTCCGGCACGTGGCGGCCAGACTAGAGAACCGGGACAACCGGTCGGGTCCGGGCGACGGGCCGCGCGGGGAGGGTGGCGCGGGTCGAGAGGATGGCGCGGACCGAGACGACGGCGCCGGCCGAGAGGATGGATCATCGTGAGAGTTCTCATCACCGGCATCACCGGCTTCGCCGGGAGTCATCTGGCCGAGTCGGCCCTCCGGCGGCGGGGAGTCGAGGTCTTCGGCACGTTCCGCGTTAGAAGCCGGCTGGAGAACATCCGGCATATTCTTCAGGACATCCACCTCGTCGAGTGCGACCTGCGCGACTCCTTCTCCGCCCAGCGAGCCATCAACGAGTCGGATCCGGAACGCATTTTCCACCTGGCGGCTCAGAGTTTCGTCCCGACCTCCTGGTCGGCGCCGCAGGATACCTTGACCACGAACATTCTGGGAACGCTCAACCTGCTCGAGGCTGTCCGCCGCTACCGCGCGGACGCTCGCGTCCAGATCGCCTGCTCATCCGAGGAATACGGCCTGGTCTATCCTGACGAAGTCCCTCTGAACGAAGAGAGCCCCTTTCGCCCGCTCAGCCCCTACGGCGTCAGCAAGGTGGCCGCCGATCTCTTGGGCTACCAGTACCACGCCTCCTACCGCGTGTTCACGGTGAGGACGCGAGCCTTCAACCACACCGGGCCGCGCCGGGGAGAAGTCTTCGCCACCTCAAGCTTCGCCAAACAGATCGCCGAGGCCGAGGCCGGGCTGAGGCCGCCCGTGGTCTCGGTCGGGAACCTGGAGGCCCGCCGCGACTTCACCGATGTCCGCGACATGGTCGAGGCCTACTGGCTGTCCCTGGAGTACGGGGAGCCCGGGGAGGCCTACGTTGTCGCCTCGGGACGCAGCCATGCGATGAACGAGGTTCTTGCCACGCTCCGGGGCCTGGCCTCCATTCCGATCGAGGTCGAAATAGACAACGCTCGCCTCCGCCCCTCCGACGTTCCCATTCTCGAGGGCAATGCCGACAAGTTTCGGGAACGCACCGGATGGCGGCCGGAGATCCCGCTCACGAAAACGCTGGCGGACCTTCTCGACTACTGGAGAGAGCGGGTGTCCGCCACCCCCGAGGAGCGGAGAGACGGATGACCCTCAACTCGGCCATCTTCCGCGAGTACGACGTGCGCGGACGGGAGGGGAGCGACCTCACACCCGAGGTCGCCTATCTCATCGGGCGAGGCTTCGGGGCCGAGGTTCGGGAGAGCGGCGGACGGACGGTTGTCGTGGGGTATGACAACCGCTCTTCTTCCGGGTCCTACGCCCTGGCCGCGCGGAGTGGCTTGGCCGACGCCGGCGCCGGCGTCATCGACGTCGGCCTGGTCGTGACCCCCATCCTCTACTACTCCCAGATTCTCTTCAGCGCCGATGCCGGCGTCATGGTCACCGGCAGTCACAACCCGCCGGGGGACAACGGGTTCAAGCTCGCCGGACGAGACGGCGCCCTCCACGGCAAGGCCATCCAAGCCGTGCGGGAGAGGATCGCCGGCGGGCGCCTACCGGCCGGCCAGGGGACGGTCCGGGCCGCCGACGCGGTAGAACCATACCTGGCCATGGTCCGGACTAAGATCGGACACGGGGGTCGGTCCGCTCCGCCCGGGCTCAAGGTCGCCGTCGACTGCGGGAACGGAACGGCCTCCCTCTTCGCCCCACGCCTTCTTACCGAGCTCGGGCACGTGGTGGTCCCGCTTCACTGCGTGTCCGACCCCACGTTTCCCAACCATTTCCCGGACCCCGTCGTCAAGGCCAACCTGGTCGACTTGGTCAAGGTGGTTCTCGCCAGCCGGGCCGACCTCGGAGTGGCCTTTGACGGCGACGCCGACCGGTTGGGAGTCGTGGACGACGAGGGCGGCATCGTCTGGGGTGACCTCCTGATGGCCCTCTTCTGGCGGGAGATCCTTCCCCGCTACCCGGGCGCTGAGGCTCTCGTGGAGGTGAAGTGCTCCCAGGCCCTGGTCGAGGAAGTCCGTCGCCTGGGCGGGTGTCCCCGCTTCTGCCGCACCGGTCACTCCCTGGTGAAGGCTCTGATGCGGGAGACCGGAGCGCCGTTTGCCGGGGAGATGTCGGGCCATCTCTTCTTCGCCGACGAGTACTACGGCTACGACGACGCCCTCTATGCCGCGGCCCGCCTGCTGCGGCTCCTCCAGGGCGACCGCCGCCGTCTGTCAGACCTTGTCGGGACCGTTCCCCGCTACTTCTCGACCCCGGAAATAAGGATTCCCTGTTCCGACGAGGACAAGTTCCGCGTCGTGGCCGAACTCAGGGAGAAAGTCCAGACGGCCGGCCAGCCGGCCATCACCGTCGACGGAGTCAGGATGGTCTACCCCGACGGCTGGTCTCTTGTTCGGGCCTCCAACACCCAGCCGGTCCTTGTCCTCCGCTGCGAAGGCCAGACCCTCGAGACCTTGGAGCGGATCAAGACGGTCCTTGCCACCGAGTTAAGCGGGGTTCTCGATCTCGGGGCCATCCCTTGGGAGTGAGGCGTCGGCGCCGTCCCGTGGCCCTCCCGCCCCGGTCCGGATCGACATCCACCAGGCGGCGTTGTCCAGGTACCACTTCACCGTCGCCTTCAGGCCGGCCTCAAAGGTCTGCCGCGGGCGCCAGCCCAGTTCCCGAACCTTCGACGCGTCCATGGCGTACCTCCGGTCGTGGCCCAGCCGGTCCCGGACGAACGAAATCAGCGAGGCCGGCTTGCCGACGAGTTCGAGGATGCGGCGGGTGACCTCCAGGTTCGTTCGCTCGTCGCCCCGGGCCACGTTGTAGACCTCACCCGGGCGGCCACGAAGGCGGACGAGATCGATGGCCCGGCAGTTGTCCTCCACGTAGAGCCAATCGCGGACTTGCCGCCCGTCCCCGTAGATGGGCAGCGGCCGGTCGGCGAGCGCGTTCAGGATGAACCGCGGAATGAGCTTCTCGGGATACTGGAACGGGCCGTAGTTGTTTGACGACCGGGTGATGACGGCCGGCAACCCGTAGGTCCGGTAGTAGGCCAGGGTCACCAGATCGGCGCCGGCCTTGCTGGCCGCGTAGGGGCTGTTGGGCCTGAGGGGCGTCTCCTCGGTAAAGAGGCCCTCCGGTCCCAGGGCGCCATAGACTTCGTCCGTGGAGACCTGAACGAAGCGCCCCACACCGCCGCGCCTGGCGGCGTTGAGGAGAGTCTCGGTTCCCAGGACGTTGGTCCGGATGAAGACCGACGGGTCCTCAATACTCCGATCCACATGGGACTCGGCGGCGAAGTTGACGACGTCGTCGGCCTGGCGGGCCAACCGCCGGACCAGGACCTCATCAGTGATATCGCCTTTCACGAAGCTGTACCGCCCGCGCGGCTCGATCTCATCGACACCCATAAGGTTCTCAAGTCTTCCGGCATAGGTCAGGCTATCGAGGTTCGTCACCGTTGTCTCGGGATGCGCGGCCAGGAGGTAGCGGATAAAACAGCGGCCAATGAAGCCGGCCCCTCCCGTAACCAGCACTCTCCGTCTCAAGTCTAGCCATCCTTCCGCTGCCACGAGTAGGGCACCTCGCCGCTGTGGGGCGGGATCCGGTACTCGTCGGGATCTTCATGGTCGTAGGGTTCGGTCGGGAAGTTGACGACCATGGCCTCGGTCTCACTGACGCACTTGAAGCCATGGTAGACACCCTTTGGGATATGGAGAAGCATCGGGTTGTGCTCACCTAGGAAGATCTCGTTGACCAGCCCGCGGCTTGGCGACTCCTCCCTGGGGTCGTAGAGCGCGACCTTCATCATCCCCCGGACCGCGACCATGTTGTCGGCCTGTTTCCGGTGAAGATGCCAGGCCTTGACCACCCCGGGGTAGGCGGTGGTCAAGTAGGCCTGGCCGAAGCCCTCGTAGATGTCCTCGTCGCGGCGCAGCATCTCCATGACTCGGCCCCGCTCGTCGGGGATGACCCGCAGAGCCTTCGTTCTGACGCCATCGATAAGCTTCACGTCTTGTCACCCTCCCGCAGGGACTCGAGGAACCGCGCCAGGGCGACCTGGTAGTCGGGCAAGGGCTCGAAACCCTCAAGTCTCCAGCAAAGGTTCTCCAGGACCGAGAAAGCCGGGCGCGGGGCCGGCCGTTTGACCTCCGCGGTCGGGACCGGCGTCACCTGGGAGCGCAGGCCGGCGCGATTGACGATCTCACGGGCGAAGGAGTACCAGGAGCAGAAGCCACCGTTGGTGAGGTGGTAGGTGCCGAACCCGGGCCGGGTCGTAAGGCACGCGACCGCCGCGGCCAGGTCGGCGGCCAGGGTCGGCGAGCCGAACTGGTCGGCCACCACCCGCGGGGATTGACCCGCGGCGGCCAGGCTCAGGATCGTCTGGACGAAGCTCGTCCCCGTTCGCCCGTAGAGCCACTGAGTCCGCACAACGTAGTGCCTCGGGCAGAGAGAGCGCACGCTCTCCTCCCCGGCCAGCTTGGACCGCCCGTAGACGCTGAGAGGGTTGGGGCGGTCGAACTCGCTGTAGGGCGAACCCTTCCGGCCGTCGAAGACGTAGTCGGTGCTGAAGTAGACCAGGGCGGCCCCGACCCTGGCGGCGGCCACGGCCACATTGCGCGCGCCCAGAGCGTTCACGGCGTAGGCTCTCTCCGGCTCGTCCTCGCAGGCGTCCACCCTGGTGAAGGCGGCGGCGTTAGCGACGAGGTCCGGGCCGGTCTCTTCCACCAGCTTCAGCACGTCCTCCAGACGGGTGATGTCACAGACCTGGCGGGTGGCCGAGATCACCTCTCCAGCCGATCCGAAGGCCCGGACCAGTTCTCTGCCCAGGAGACCACCCGCTCCGAAAACCAAGATGGGTCTTTTCATGACGGGAAAACCTCGACCAGACTTCGGTCGCCCAGGATCAAACGCATGGCCCTGGGCCTTGAGGAGCCGTGGGTGATGACGGCGTTTCGTCCGATCAGGCTGTGGTCAATGCGATACGGGACATCGCTGATCGTCGCGCCGGCCATGATCACGCTGTGCTCGATCTCGGCGTTGGTAATGCTAACTCCGGGGCCAATCGAAGTAAAGGGGCCGATGTAGGCGCCGGTGATCACCGCGTCGCGGTCGATGGCCACGGGGCCCCGTAGAGTGCTGTTCACCACGCGGGCACCCGCCGCCACGACGACGCGCCCCGTGGTGTCGGAGGCCGGGTCGACCTCTCCATCGACCGATGTCTCGACGGCCTCGAGGATGAGCCGGTTGGCCTCAAGCACATCCTCGGGCTTCCCGGTGTCCTTCCACCAGCCGGTGACCAGGTGAGCCTCGACACTGCCACCCCAGTCAATGAGGCGTTGGATGGCGTCGGTGATCTCGAGCTCGTTTCGCCGGGATGGCTGGATGGAGGCGATGGCCTCGAAGACGCGCGGGCCGAAGAGATACACGCCGACTAGGGCCAGGTCGCTCGCGGGAACCTTGGGCTTCTCAACCAGACGCACGACCCTCCCGTCCTCCAGTTCGGCGACCCCAAAGCGCTCGGGCTCGGCCACCCGGCTGAGAAGGATGAGCGCGTCCGGGCGGCTGGCCCGGAAGCGGTCGGCGAAACCCGCCACGCCTTCCCTAACGAGGTTGTCACCCAGGAAGACCATGAAGGAGTCGTCCCCCACGAAGTCGCGGGCGATGCTCACGGCGTGGGCCAGACCCAGCGGCGCCTCCTGCTCCAGGTAACGGACCGTGACTCCCCAGGCCTGGCCTTCCCCCACGGCGGCCTTGATCTCGGCCTTGGTCTCCCCCACGACGATTCCGAGGTCCGTGATCCCGGCGTCGCGCAGGGCTTCGATGGCGTAGAAGAGGATCGGCTTGTTGGCGACGGGAATCAACTGCTTGGCGCTGGTGTAGGTCAGCGGCCGGAGACGGGAGCCCGTCCCGCCGCTCAGGATCACACCCTTCACGGTCTCACCTCCGCCTCAACGCCTCTGAAAGCAGTGGGGTGGGAAGGGAGGAGGCTCCACCCACAGGTCGGAACGGAGGACGATCTCCTCGATGACCCGGCTCGGACCTGGCGCCCCGGAATCGTGGAACGCGAGGTACCCCCCGGCGACCACAAACGGAGACCAGCCCAGGAAGTCGTCACGGACCGACTCATAGCCGTGGTTGGCGTCTATGAAGAGAAGGCCGACGTCCTGCCGCCAGGTCCGAGCCACTTCGGCCGTCTTGCCCGTCACCGGCGTGACGATATCGTCAACGCCGAACCACTTCATGTTGCCGAGAAACTCCGGCCGGGTCGAGGCCTCCGGATCCCAAAACATGTGCTGGTGCTCCGGCGATCCCTTCCAGTGGTCCACGGCGTAGATCCGCGCGCCATGCCCGAGCTTGCTCCCCAGGGCCATCCAGGCCGTCGACTTGCCTTTCCAGCTTCCCAACTCCACGATGGCCAGGTGGGCCGGAACCATTTGGGCCAGGTAGGCCAGGCGTCGACCTTCGTCGAGACGCAGCCAACCCTCGATGGCTTCTAGTTCGTCTTCGTTGGGCAGGCACAAGAGGGACATCACCGATCACTCCCCACACCGGCCGATCCGCGTTGCCCCTTGCCCCACCCCCGCCCATACTATGCTAGCTCTTCCTTGCCGGCGCCGCGGCCCGGGAGACGCCGGGCCAGGCGCCACCGGCCGCCCGGGTCAGGCGCCGCCGACCGCCACCTAAGTCAGAAGCCCACCCGTCGTGGCGAAGGACTCGATCCAGGGCACCGTGTCCTTCCACTTGGCCAGGAGGTAGGCCCGATTGCGCTCGGCCGCGACCAGGTCAACTCCACCCCCCGCCCCGCCGTAGTGGAAGTACGGCGCGTAGGTGGTCAGCATGCCGTGTCGACCGGCCAGTCCGAGACGGAGGTTGTAGTCGGCGTCCTCGTAGTAGGCCGGGTGAAAGTTCTCGTCGAACGGTCCGACTTCGCGAAAGAGGTCCGGGCTCAGGAGAAAGCAAGAGAAGTTGGCGGCCTGGCGGTCCAGGCCATCCGCCGGCTCGGCCAGACTGAGAAAGCCGGCCAGATCGAGACCAGACTCGACACGGACGTCAGCGGGGGACACAAAGCCGTAACCCCGCTCCAGGGAACGCTCGACCAGGTGATCGACGGTGCAGGGATGAAAGACAACGTCGTCGTTGGACACGAGGACCCGCTCGGCCCCCCACTCCAGAGCCCCTCCAACGCCCAGGTTCCAGCAGGCGGCCAGAGATCGGGACCCTTGCGAGTTGTCAACGACGAAGAACCTCGACCGGTGGACCGTCTCCAGGCTGTTGACGGCCCCGATCAGAAGATCCGGCCGCCGGTAGTGCACGATCACGACGCCCAGCTTGACGAGGCGCTCCATGGATATCCCCCCGCTTGGAGGCTACCGCAGTTCTCTGGCCCGCTCCAGAAGATCGAGATACCGCCAGGCTACGCTTGGCCAGGAATTCTCCTGGGCGTAGCGGGTCGCCCGAGCCACGACGACATGGCAAGCCCCGGGCCTGCTTTGCAGGATCTTCACCATCCGGGCTATCGTCTGGGGCCGCGGATCGGGGATCTTGATCACTTGATTGCTAAAACCAGAGAAGTAGACTTCGTTGGTGACCACGAGAGGCCGTCCCGCCGGTAGGGACACGTGAGCCTGCATCGACGTGGATATGGACGCGCCGTGGCGGATGTAGGGCAGGACGATCACGTCCATGGCGTGTTGGTAGGAACCGACCCTATCATCGGGGATCGCTTCGTGGCACAGGGTGACCCGGCCGGAAACGTTCCGGGTCGGCGAGGATCGAGGGAGGTCCAGGTCCCGGTAGATCTCGTCCACGGCAGCCGAGTTGGTCGGGTGCGCCGTGGCGCGGATGTAGCCGATTGCATCGGGAATCAGGTCGATGGCCCGGACGAGGTTGGGAATGCCCTTGTGGGCCGAGGCGAAGCCGAAGAAGCCGACGACAAACCCCCCGCCGGGTAGCCCAAGCTCTCTCCGGACCTCGTCCACGGGGTCAAAGGCGCCGTAATCGGGACAGCCCATCGGCACGACGATCAGACGGGACTTATCAGGGGGTGTGGCGGCCCGCAGGAGATTGCTCCGGGCCAATTCGGAGTGGACAACAAAGATGAACGGCTCCCTAAAGAGGAAGAGATGCTGCGCCCCCATCCAGGCCCGGTGGTCGGTGTTGTGCATGGTGAGGACGGTCGGCAGACCGCTCCTTGACACCTGAGTCAGGACCGTCACCAGGTTGAAGTAATAGAGCCCGTACTCGTGCTGCATTAGCACCCCATCGAACGCGCCCTCCTTGAGGGCCCGATCGATGGCGGACGGGTGGGTCACGACCTCGCTCTCGACGCCTATGGCCTTGAGACCATTCTGGAGATGCCCGGTGTAGTAAGCTATGCCGCACGCGCGTCCCCAACTGGGACAGATCATCAGGACCCGCATCGAGTACGCTTCCCTCCCCGGGGCCGCGCGACGGCGGGACCCTTTGCTCTCCAGAGTATGTGACCCACCCCCGGCTCGGTGAACGTTTCATCCAGCTAGAAGGCCATATCGACAAGTCATCGGGACGAGCCCGCCGGCGTAGAGTCTGGGTGAACGCTACTTCGGCCGGGGCAGACATGGAACTCCGATCCGAGCCGCAGGGAGAGTGGATCGAGTGGAACCGTCCATCCTATTCATCACCAGCGCCAAGATCAACATGCTTGAGGACATCATCCACGAAGGTTTGGACGAACTGCTCGGTCCGGAGCGGGTGATCTGCTATCCCTACAAGGACTACTCGGAGTTCCAGTACAACCTGTACCCCCCGTCGGCCCAGAAGGACCCCCATCGCCATCCCGTGGGGCGAGCGCGCCTGCAGGCGATGAAGGATGCCATCAGGGCCGTGATCATCGGCAGCGTCCGGAATGACGCCGTCGCCACCTGGCGGGAACTCGAGAACCTGTTTCCAGGGAGGCCCGTGGCCCTCATCAACGGCGAGGAAGACCACAAATGGCCGTCAGGAGTGCGGGCTACACACCGTTTCGAGTTGGACCTGCCGCCCGGCCGGGAGACACGCGAACTCCATCCCCTGCCCCTAGCCTGTCCGTCGCGGGTGATGCTGGACGCCGAGGTCACGCGGGACATCCCGGTCTCGTTCATAGCCAGAATGACCCACGCCTATCGTCTCCGATGCGTCGACATCCTCCGGCGGGAGGGGTTTATGGTTCTCTTCGGCGCCGATCTCCCCCGGGAGCAGTACTGCTGGCTTCTCTGCCGGAGCAAGATCTCGGTCTCGGTGCGAGGGGGCGCCTATGACACCCTCCGCTACTGGGAGATCCCCTACGCGGGCGCCCTCCTTCTCAGCCAGAGACTGCCCATAGACATCCCGGACAACTTCCGCGACTGGGAGAGCGCCGTCTTTTTTGACGATCCACAGGATATGGTTCGACAGATCCGGGCCCTCCTGGCTGACGAAGAACGACTCAGCCGTATCGCCGAGGCCGGCAAGAAGTTGGCCCGTGAGAAGCACACCGCCGTGGGGCGGGCCAGATACTTGCTGGATAAGCTGGGGCTGGGGGTCAGCCTCTAGTCCGGTACCAGTCGACGGTTTCGCGGAGGCCGTCCTCAAGAGAGTGGCGGGGTCGCCAACCCAGAACCCTCTGGGCCTTCTCCGTGGCCAGACGCTGGTGAGGAATCTCCGCTAGGGCGCCGCCAAGGACGACCGGCTCAAGGTCCTCCCGGTTCGCCAGGGCTAGGATAAGCCTCACGACGTCGATCACCGCCGTCGGGGTCTCGCCGCTGAAATTGAAAGCCTCGCCACGCAAGGCCTCGCTCAGAGCTTCGGCCAGAGCCAGGTAGCCCTGGATGGCGTCCTCCACGTAGAGGTAGTCGCGGGTGTAGCTGCCGTCGCTACGGATGACCGGCCGCTCACCCCTAAGGACCGAGCGGATCGTTCCCGGGATGATCCGGTTGTAATTGAGATCGCCGCCGCCGTAGACGTTCCCGCAACGGACCACCCCCACGGGCAAGCCATAGGATCTGGCGTAGGCCTGGGCGATGAGATCGGCGCAGCTCTTGGACACGTCGTAGGGGTGGCGACCCATGAGAGCCATGTCCTCGGTGTAGGGAAGTCCGGCATGGTCCCCGTAGGCCTTGTCGGTAGAGGCGACCACAACCCGCGAGACCGTGTCCTGGTGGGCGCGAGCGGCCTCAAGGACATTCCAGGTCCCGCGGATGTTGGCCTCGAAGGTCGCCATGGGCGAACGAGACGCCGTGCCGACGATGGTCTGAGCGCCGAGGTGGAAGATGCTCTCTATCTCGTACTCGCTGAGGACCCGCTCAAGGAGATGGTAGTCTTCGAGCTCGCCCCGGACAGTGACCACCCGGCCCGCATAAGAACTGATCTGGAGCAACGAGCCGGGCATGGCGTCGCGGACGAGGCAGACCACTTCGGCCCCGAGATCGACCAGGCGCCGGACCAGCCAGGCCCCGACGAAACCGGTCCCTCCGGTGACAAGGATTCGTCGCTCAAGCCAGAAGCCCACGTCAGTCCCACACCTTCCACGGGGCCCGGCCAGTATCCCACAACTGGTTCAGAGCGCGGACGTCCCGGAGGGTGTCCATGCACTGCCAGAACCCGCTGTGGCGGTAGACCCATAGTTGCCCCCTCTCGGCCAGGCGTGAAAGGGGCTCCCGTTCGAGGATCGTCTCATCGCCCGTCAGGTAGTCGAAGACGCCTGGTTCGAAGACAAAGAAACCTCCGTTGACCCAGCCTTCGCCGGACTCCGGCTTCTCGACGAAGCGGACCACCCGATCGCCCTCCAACCCCAGGACGCCAAAGCGGGCCGGCGGCCGAACCGCCGTGAGGGTGGCCAGCTTGCCGTGCCGGTGATGGAAGGAGACCAAATCGGCGAGGTCTACGTCACCCACTCCGTCGCCGTAGGTCACAAGGAAGGTCCTATCGCCGACGTGCTCACGGACACGGCGCAGGCGGCCCCCGGTCTCGGTCATCGGCCCTGTGTCGACGAGAGTGACCAGCCAGTCCTCGCTCCGGGGGCCGTGGACCACAATTTCTCCATCGCCCAGGGAGAGGGTCAGATCGCCGGCCAGGTGGTAATAGGAGAGAAAGTGCCGCTTGACGATCTCGGCCTTGTAGCCGAGGCAGACAATGAAGTCCCGGAAACCGTAGTGGGCGTAAAGTTTCATGATGTGCCAGAGGATAGGCCGAGACCCGATCTCGACCATCGGCTTGGGCCTGGTCGCCGTCTCTTCGGCCAGCCGGGTGCCGAGGCCTCCGGCCAGGATAACTACCTTCATGCCCGGTCCATCCCCCACCGGCCTGGAAGAAGACCCATGGCCGGTTCAGCCTATGCCGGGCAGATCAACGCGGCTACCTGCGCCCTAAGTCGTAGGAAGGGTCACGCTCCGCTTCGAGCCTCGTCCGGCCGCGGCAGGGACCCAAAGTCCAGGAAGGCCCGGACGTGATCACCCGGGACAAGGACGTGGTGGTTTCCGAGAGGGCGCCTGAGCAGTTCCCGCACCATGGCCTCCCCGACCTTGAGGGTGACCTGGGTGCGGCAAAGATCCTCCCGAAAGGGCGCGGACTCCTCCGGCACAACCGTCCCGGTGAAGACCGTGAACCGGGAGAGATCCTCTCCGCCGATCCTGGCCACGGTCATCACACCCGGGGCGAAATGGCCTTCGATGCCCACACCCAAACCAGATTCAAAGTGGGACCTCAGGCGGAAGCTCTGGACCAGGCTGAGCGGTACGCTGCAGTGGGCGAAGGTCGCGGTTTGAGCCTTGACGTCGAGGTCGGACGGATTAGCCATGAAGCAGGCCCTCCCGGTCAGACCGCTCAGAATCATCATCGTCAAAGTGGCGGGGAGGTCGCCCTCGCAGGCGGCGACCAGGCCCTCGTCGTTGAGCTTTGACAGGGCCAGACAGCCCGTGTTGCCGATGTCGCCGAGAAGGTCGAAACACCTCACGGTGAGAGCGTCGAGCCTGTTGGCCTCGACGATGTCACGGAGGATGCGGTAGAGGCGAACGGCGCCGTCCAAGGTTGCCTCGCCGGGTTCGACGAGACCCGCCGCCCGGCGCAAGAGATCGGCGGTTTCGCCCCGCGCGGCGCCGGACCCATCGCCCGCCCGGTACCTGGCCGCGACGTCGGAAAGCGGCAGGGTGACGACCTCCGGCCCCCAAGCCCGGCGCACGACGGTCGGGTCGGGTGAACTGGCCGCCAACCAGGACGACGGACCGCCGAGAAGACCGATGCGAGCCGTCCGGAGGAAAGCGGCGAGCGCCGCCTGGCCGAGGGCGGCAGCCAGGTCCCCGCGCCAATCGCCGCGCCCGGCCACGATGATCCGCCCCGCCCGACCCAGTTGGCCGAGCCGGGCCAGAACCTCCATGGCCGCGGGAAGGGAGTTCGAGTGAGGCAGGGCCAGAAGCAGAGTCGGACATGTCTGGTCGCCGAGCCACGCCAGGATCTTGTCTTCCGTCCCGCCGGTGAGGACGACGGCTAGCGGGACGCGGGTGGCCTCGCTCCCGGCGCGACCGGGCGCCTCGCCCGCGGCCAGGCGAGTCATTCCGCCCGCGACCAAATCGCCGATCTCACCGCGAACCCAAGCCTCCGAGGCCTCGACCGCCTCCTGGTGGGCCAGCGGCGAGGCAAAGAATGAAAGATCGACCTCCATGTTCGAGACTCCCCTTCCCCTCGGGTCCAAGCGAAGTGGCGACTAGCGTTCGCCCGGCCGGCCCGCGATACCTGCCCGCCGGCCGGGTAGGCCGATCGTTCTTTTCGGCCGCTGGGCGAGCCGCTCCGACCATCCCGCCGGCCGCTGGACAAACTGCCTGGGCCGCCCACCAGCACTTACCGGAAGGTCGGAAGCCCAGGCTGCGGAGAAACCCCCTTCGTGGTCACCGACCACGCGCGAGACCCCAAGTCAGCCAAAACATGTGAGGAGTGTTTGCCGTGCGCCGAACAGCGCTGATCTTGTCGCCGAAAGGCATCACGCGTCTTATCGCGATTCTTTTTCTTGGAGTTGTGACATCCACTCCCATGTTGACCATAGGCTGGTCAGGGGTGGCCGGCGCCGCGGGCGCGGCCACGGCCTTCTCCGACGTGCCGGCCGATCACTGGGCCGCTCCGGCCATCGAGGAACTGGCTGCGGCCGGGGTTCTGAAAGGGGTTGGCGGCGAGCTGTTCCAGCCGGAGCGCACCATGACCAGAGCCGAGTTTGCAGCCGCCCTTCTCCGCGCCCGGGGCATCAAGGCCGAGGCCCAGGTGGCGGTCGATCCCTCCTTGGGTGGAAGCGGCTTCGGCGCGGGTTCCTTCCTCTTCAGCGATGTGCCCCAGGACGCCTGGTACCGGGCCGCCACGGTCATCGCCTACCGCCTGGCCATCACCGAGGGTAAGGGTGACGGCAACTTCGGCCCGGCCGAACCCATCACCCGCGAGGAGATCGCGGCCATGGCCGTGAAGGCCGTAGGCTGGAGCGAGCGGGGCAGAACGATGTCCTGGTCCCAGGCCGCCTCGATCCTCAAAGGGTCCTTCAGTGATTGGCAGGAGATAGCCCAGGCCAACCGCGGTCTCGTGGCCGTGGCCTCCGGCGAGAACCTCATCACCGGCCTGCCGGACGGACGCTTCGCTCCCGGGCGCACCTCGACCAGGGCCGAAACGGCCACCGTTCTGGCCCGGATACGGAAGACCGCTCCTCCGCCGGACGAGACGGCCAGGCGCAAGCTGACCGTAGTCGCCACGGCCTACGGCCCGAACCCCATCGACAACTACCCGTGGAGCGGCGACCTCTGCTATGTTGGGTTATCTCTGCGCGAGGGCATCGTGGCCGTCGATCCGGCGGTCATCCCGCTCGGGACTCATCTCTACGTCGAAGGTTACGGCTACGCCGTCGCCGCCGACACCGGCGGGGCCATCAAGGGCTACCACATCGACCTGCTGATAAACAAGCCGAGGAGCGAAATCCTGAGTGGCTTCGGGATGCGGGAGCTTGAGGTGTGGGTCGTGGACTAGGGGGCACAACGAGATGCGGTTGCGGAGCCCGAGAAGGAATAGCCTCGGGCCAAGCTCCTAGAGACCTGACCCGCGAGTCAGGAGGAGCGCCCCGTCAAGCATACTCCTCGCGAAGGGCGACTCCCGCGCTTCCCTCGCCGTGTAGACGAACAGGTCGAGGCCCGTGGGAAAGCTGTCGGGAAGGTAGGCGGGCATGCGGTCGCGCGGTGTGAGACTAGCCCCGGCCGAGTCGTCCTTGATCAAGATCAGGAGATCGACATCGCTGGCCGCCGTGTAGGTTCCCTTGGCCCACGAGCCGCAGAGGTACACGTCCAGGACCTCCTCGCGTTCGCGCAGGGAGGAGACGTACCGTCTGAGGTGGACGTCAACCGCGGCTCTATCGGCCCAGAAGACCTTTACAGAACTCAATGATCTCACCCGCGATGGCAATGGCGTTGTCGGCCTCGTCGGAGGTATAGAGGTCCGTGGGAGCGCCGGCGTCGAATCCATTGGGATACCGGGTCGGGATGTAGTGCTTGTCGAGAATCTTAGCCTGGTCGATCAGGCGGTCCCGAACAACGACCTCCTTCGAGAGCTGCGAAAGCAGCAGGCTTACCGTGTGGCCCCACGCGTCCCCATGAAGCTTCTGAAAGCAGGCCTTGACCGCCTTCTCGGCGGCCTGATGGGCGGCGAAGCAAGCCCAATCGCAGTCTCCCATTGACCGCGAGTTCCGCGCGTGACGGTAGTCCGCTTCGGCCTGCTTCATCCAGTCGAGGCTTCTCTCACCCATCTCGCGCCCCTCCATCCGTCAGCTACTCGTGCGGGTTGCGGTTCCCGTTCGCATCATATCACCCGCGGGCCAGGGGACCAACCCGCGTGTCTTACCGCCGTCACGGCCCGGCAGCGAGACAGCCGGACTCGCGGCGCAGCCAGAACCCACCGAAAACGCCTTGCCCTGTGGAAGCCGCCCCGATCTGGGACCTGCTGAAAGAGTCGGCCCCTTCCGAGCCGTCCGCGACTGCGACGACCGTCGCCGCCCGTGAGTTCGTCTTCGCCGCGACTTTCTTAGCCGTCGTCCGGCTTGGGAACGGGGGGAAGTTTTTCCGACACCCGGAGGGATGCGCCCTCCCGGCTGGAACAGTACCGCCCCACACCTACGACCCGCAGCCTTGAGCTTACCCGCAGGGGTGATGAACGTGTCGGAGCAGGTCCAGTTGACCGACGTAATGGCCATCCTCAAGAGCATGCAGGCCGAGATGGCCACGAAAGACGACCTCCGCGCCCTCGACGCCCGCATGGAACAGATGGCCACGAAAGACGACCTCCACGCCCTAGACGCCCGCATGGATCAGATGGACGCCCGCTTGGAACAGATGGACGCCCGCATGGAACAGATGGCCACGAAAGACGACCTCCGCGCCCTCGCAGCCCGCTTGGAACAGATGGACGCCCGCATGGATCAGATGGCCACGAAAGACGACCTCCGCGCCCTCGCAGCCCGCATGGACCGGATGGACGCCCGCCTGGAACAGATGGACGCCCGCATGGACCGGATGGACGCCCGCCTGGAACAGATGGACGCCCGCCTGGAACAGATGGACGCCCGCCTGGAACAGATGGACGCCCGCCTGGAACAGATGGACGCCCGCCTGGAACAGATGGCCACGAAAGACGACCTCCGCGCCCTCGGTGTGCTCTTTGAGGAGCAGCGTGACCACATCAAGCTCCTGTGCGAGAGCGTGGCCGGATTGGTGGAGCGCTTCGACCGGTTCGAGGCTAGGTTCGATCACCTTGAGAACCGCGTAATGCTGCTTGAGGTCGGCCGCGGCGACGCGCGAAGAAGCCGTTAGATCGTCGGAGGGAACGGAAAGCGCGGCTGGTCGTCACACCGTCTTCCTGCGGCGCTTGGGGCGCCTCTGAACTGTGAAGGCCACCCCGAGTTGGACACTAGGCCCCACAAAAACCACGCGCCCCCCGCCGCATACGCGAGGGGCGCGCCGCTTGCTTGCTCCGCCGGACCTACCTACATCCTGGCCACGAACAGCCCCGCCAGGACCAGGGTGATGGTCGACAAGAGCTTGACCAACACATGCAGGGACGGACCGGCCGTATCCTTGAAGGGATCGCCGACGGTGTCGCCGACAACGGCCGCCTTGTGCGGATCCGACCCCTTGCCACCCAACTCGCCCGTTTCGATGTACTTCTTGGCGTTGTCCCAGGCCCCGCCACCGGTGTTCAGGAAGAGGGCCATGATCACGCCGGAGATGGTCCCGACCATGAGGAATGCGGCCACCGCCTCAGCCTTCAAGACCAGACCGACGAGGATCGGCGTGACGACCACGAGCAGGCCCGGCAGGACCATGGCCTTCAGAGCCCCCCGGGTCACGATGTCGACGCACCGGCCGTAGAGAGGCTTCTGCGTGCCCGCCATGATGCCCGGGAACTCCTTGAACTGGGCCCGCACTTCCGCGATAACCACCTGGGCCGCCTGGCCCACGGCCCGGATGGCCGTGGCGCTGAAAAGGAAGACCAGCATGGCCCCGATCATGGCCCCGACGAAGACCTCGGGCTTACCGATGTCGACCGGGAAAACACCGATCGGTCGGCCGAAGCGCTCGTGCATGAGGATTTGAATCTCATCCGTGAAGGCCGAGAAAAGCAGGAAGGCCGCCAAGGCGGCCGAGCCCACGGCGTAGCCCTTGGTCAGGGCCTTGGTCGTGTTGCCGCTGGCGTCCAGGCGGTCGGTCCGCCGGCGGACCTCCTCCGGCGCGCCGGACATCTCGATGATGCCGCCGGCGTTGTCGGTGATGGGCCCGTAGGTGTCCATGGCCAGGATGTAGGCCACGGTGGCCAGCATGCCCATGGTGGCCACGGCCGTGCCGTAGAGGCCGCCGTTCGGAAGAGCCGCGGCCCCAAGCCGGTAGGCGGTGATGATGGCCACGGCGATGACCAGGATGGGAACGGCCACGGCCTCGAGGCCGACCGCGACCCCGGCGATGATGTTCGTGGCCGGACCGGTTATCGAGGCCTTAGCGATCTCCTTCACCGGCCGGAAGCGATACTCCGTGTAGTACTGGGTGATGTAGACAAAGACCACACTCATGAGAAGTCCGGTGAGAGCGGCGAAGTAGAAGTAGATGAAGTTCACGTCGCCGTTCACGCCCGACAGCATCGACCGGGTCACGAAGTAGAGAGCGATGGCCACCAGGATCGAGGTGATGAGATAGCCCCGGGTCAGGGCTTTCATCGGCACCTCGTCGTCGTCCTTCACCCTCACGGTGAAGATGCCGATGATCGAGGCCACGATGCCGAAGGCCCGGGCCACCAGCGGGAAAAGGATGCCGGCCACGCCGAACTTCGGGAGCAGGATGATGCCCAGGATCATGGCCCCGATGTTCTCGGCCGCCGTCGACTCGAAGAGGTCGGCGCCGCGGCCGGCGCAGTCGCCGACGTTGTCGCCGACGAGGTCGGCGATGACGGCCGGGTTGCGAGGGTCGTCCTCCGGGATGCCGGCCTCAACCTTACCGACGAGGTCGGCCCCGACGTCGGCGGCCTTGGTATAGATACCACCGCCGAGTTGGGCGAAGAGGGCCACGAAGCTGGCCCCGAAGCCAAAGCCGACGATGAGGAGGGGCGCCCGGTCGGGATGGCTCGCCCCACCGAAAGCGTAGAAGAGACCGGCCACGCCGAGAAGACTCAGGGCCGTGACGGCCAGACCGGTTACGGCCCCGCCGCGGAAGGCGATCCTCAGGGCTCGGTTGAGGCTGTGATGGGCGCCGGCCGCGGCCCGGAGATTGGCCGTGACCGCCGTGTACATGCCGATGAAGCCGGAGATGGCGGAGAGAGCGGCCCCGGAGACGAAGGCGATGGCCACGTAGACACCGTCGCCCTTCTTGGCCGTGAAGGCCAGAGCCACGGCCGCGACAGCGGCCAGAATGGCGATGGTGCGATACTGCCGGGAGAGAAAGGCCAGGGCCCCTTCTCTGATCGCCCCGGCGATTTCTTGCATCTTGGCCGTGCCCTTGTCCTGCCGGACGACCTCAAGGATGAGGTAGATCACGGTGAGGAAGGCCAGGGCGCCGGATATCCAGATTGCCGGTACGAGGTTCACGAGAGCATTTCCCCCTGACTCTGAGTTCGTTTAGAACCACTACCGTAGACGTTTCCTGCTTTGGCTCCGGCAAGTCACCTGCCTTCACCCGCGCCGCGACCCGCGACTTGGGGCCACCAGCGCCCGCGGTCTTTCCGACCGCCCTATTTCGGAGAGGGGCGGGACTTCTCCTTTCCGCTGGCTGCCAATCCTCAGCCTTCCAGTAACTCCCCACGCAGGACCGTCACGGCCTGACCCCCAAGATGAACGCGATCGCCCGTGAGATGAACCCGGACTAGGCCCCCTCGGGCCGAAACCTGGCGCCCGGCCATCTCCCTCCGGCCCAGGCGCTCTCCCCAGTAGGGTCCGAGGCAGCAGTGGGCCGAGCCCGTCACCGGGTCCTCGGGCACGCCGACCCTCGGGGCGAAGAAGCGGGAGACGAAGTCGTAGCCGGCGGCGAGGTCCCGGCCGGTGGCCGCGGCCCCGACGGCGCCGGTCGAGGTCGCCGTCCCGGCGGCCGAGGCCGTGACGATGACCCCGCGGGCCTCCACGGTCCCGAGGAGACCCAGGTCCGGCCGCAGGTTCTTCACCGCCTCCTCGGAGTCGACTTCCACCAGGTAGTCGAAGTCGTTGCGTCCGGTGTAGAGAACCTGGGCCTCTCCCAGCCGCAGGGACTCCAGAAGCCCGATGGCCGGCGGCGCGGGGCTGGGTGGTTTGGCCGGGAAGTCGAGGGTGATCCAGCCGTCGTCCTCACGGCGGGCGGTCAGAAGCCCGCTCCTGGTCTGGAAGAGAATCTCCGCCCCCGGGGCAATTCGCCCTTCCTCCCAGAGAACGTGGGCGGCGGCCAGGGTGGCGTGGCCGCAGAGATCGACCTCGGTGGCGGGGGTGAACCAGCGGAGGTGGAAGTCTCCCGGCCGTCCGCCGCCGGCGGGAAGGAGAAAGGCCGTTTCGGACAGGTTCATCTCCCGAGCCACGTTCCGCAGCCACTCCTCGTCGCGGGGTCGTTCCAGAAGGCAGACGGCGGCGGGATTCCCGGCGAAGGGACGGGCCGTAAAGGCGTCGACCTGGACGATGGGCTGAGTCATGGTAGCCTCCTCTGATCGGCGAACGGGCCGGGGCCCGGCGCGTTCAGCCTGGCTCGCCTCGTTCGACCGGGCTAGCTTTCGACCTTTCGCAAGAAAATCCCCGCTGGGGTCCGCGAAGTGACCGCCGGCTTCCGCCGCTGCAGGACTTGCCCCGGTCCGGGCGTAGTCTCAGGGAAAACAGGTGTTGGGGGAGGTCCGCGACATGAAATGGGTCACACGGTCTCATGTGCACGTGGATAGGGTGGCCTGTCCCTGGCTCATCCAGCGGTTTGTCGACTCCGAGGCCGAGTTCATTTTCGTGCCGGCCAGCCGGATCGAGGAGATCGCCAAGCGGGAGGGGGCCATCCCCTTCGACGCGCCGGGAGTGGAGTTGGGCCACCATGGTGACCAGTGCTCTTTCGACGCCATCATCGGGAAGTACGGTCTCAAGGACCCGGCCCTGCTTCGGCTGGCGACCATAGTCCGGGCCGCCGACACGGGAGCGCCCGAGAAGGAGCCGATGGCCGCCGGGCTTGAGGCCATCGCCGTCGGCTACAGCCTCCGCTTCCCCGATGATCTGGAGAACCTCGAGGCCCAGTTCGACGTCTACGACGCTCTCTACACCTGGTGCCGGCTAGACGTGGTCAAGGTCAGGGGATGAAATCAGTGGAGTCGACCGAACCCGGGGGATCCGCGGGGATGACGAAAACGGATACCACCAGGCCCGGGTCGCCCGGGCGCCTGTCCGACTTCCTGGGTCTCAAGAAAAGCATGGTCGGCCTGCTGGCCATGGCCGTTTTGGTCGGGATGGGCGAAAAGATGGCCGAGAGGTTTCTCCCTATCTACCTTGTCGCCCTGGGTGGCGGGGCCTTATCGGTGGGTCTTCTCAACGGCCTCGACAACCTTCTCTCCGCCCTCTACTCCCTCCCGGGCGGCTACCTGTCCGACCGGCTGGGGGCCAAGCGCACTCTTGTCATCTTCAACCTCGTGGCCATGGCCGGCTTTGTCCTGGTGATCGCCATCCCAACCTGGCCGGCGGTGATCGGCGGGGCCTTTCTCTTCATCTCTTGGACAGCCATCTCTCTTCCGGCGACGATGAGCATCGTGGCCAGGGTCTTGCCCAAGAGCAAGAGGACCATGGGCGTGTCGATGCACGCGATCGTGCGGAGAATACCGATGGCCCTGGGACCGATCGTCGGTGGGCTGTTCATCGGCATCTGGGGCGAGCAAAGCGGGATGCGTCTGGCCTTCGTGGCGGCTCTGGCCATGGCCATGGTCGGTCTCATCCTGCAGCAGTGGCTCATCGAGGACGATCGGCCGGCCGTGACGGCGACAGGACCGCGCGAGTCGCTCCCGGCCATGGTCTCCCGGATGAACCCGGCCCTGAAACGGTTGCTCGTGGCCGACGTCCTGGTGCGCTTTTGCGAGCAGATACCCTACGCCTTCGTGGTCATCTGGTGTCTCAAGGTCATTGCCCACCCAATCACGGCCTTCCAGTTCGGTCTCCTGACAGCCATCGAGATGGCCACGGCCGTTCTCATCTACGTTCCCGTGGCCTACCTCGCCGACCGGAGCGGGAAGAAACCCTTCGTGGTCATGACCTTCGTCTTCTTTAGCCTCTTCCCGGTGGCGCTCTGGTTCTCGCGTTCCCTCTGGGTCTTGGTCCTGGCCTTCATCCTGCGGGGGCTCAAGGAATTCGGCGAGCCGACCCGGAAGGCCCTCATCCTGGATCTCTGCCCGGCCGATTGCCAGGCGGCCATGTTCGGCCTCTACTACCTCATCCGCGACTCCATCGTCGCCGTCGCCGCCTTCGGGGGGGCCTTTCTCTGGCAGATCGGCCCGGCCGTCAACCTGGCCGCGGCCTTCCTTTTCGGTGTGGCCGGAACGGTCTGGTTTGCCTGGCGCGGAACAGACCTTGAGCTTGAGGGGCCCTAGAAGGGGAGGTTACCCAACTTGCCCGAGCTACCGGAACTCACTGTCTGGGCTCGCCAGGCTCGGGGTGAACTGACCGGAAAGATCATCGCCGCCGTGGAGATAGTCCAACCCAAATGCCTCAACCTGCCACCGGCGGAGATGGAGTCCCTCCTGGTCGGCAAGGCTATTCTCGGCGCCTACGAACGCGGGAAATGGCTCATTTTCGACCTGGCCGGCCCGGGGACGCCGGACGCGGGAAGCGACCCCGCTCGGGCCCCGACCGCCCACCTTCTCCTGAACCTGGGTATGGGCGGCGATTTCTACTACACCCCGGTCCCCGGAAGCCGGACCGCGGCGGGCGCCGCCGGCGCTCTCGAGGCTGAAATCCCATCCGCTTCGCCCCGGAAGCACCAGTTCAAGCTCTCCTTCACCGACAGGTCCGAACTGGCCCTGCGCTTCTGGTGGTTTGGCTACGTCCACGCCACTCTGGCCGGCCACCTCCACCGGCACGAGATGACCGCCTCCCTTGGCCCCTCGCCCCTCGACCCGGCCCTCGATCTTGAGGGCTTCCGCCGGATGGTGAAGGCTCGGCCCCGCCGGGCCGTCAAGTCGCTCCTCATGGACCAGAAGATTCTCGCCGGCATCGGCAACGTCTACGTTCAGGATTCCCTCTGGGGCGCCCGCCTCCACCCCGACCGTTCCCTCGGGTCCCTCTCCTCGGCCGAGGTCGAGGCCCTCTGGAACTCGATCCGCGATGTCCTGTCCCGGAGTATCGCCAAGGGCGGGCTGGCCTACGAAAGAGACCTCTACGGCCGTCCGGGAGGCTACGGACGCGACGATCACGACGTAGCCTACAAGCCGGGCGAACCCTGCCCGCGATGCGGAACAACGATTGAGAAGATCCGCACCGGATCGACGAGCACTTTCATCTGCCCGTCGTGCCAGCCAGTGTCAATGGGCAATTGAGCCCGGTCTCGTCTCTACCCAGCCCGGAGGTGACCCGGCAATTGACGGAGCAGATCGAATCAACGGAGCAGGCCGAAGACCGCTTGCTGGAACTCAAGAAGTCTGTCGTGGCGGCTGTGAACGAGCTCTACGAACACGGGCTCATCACCCCCACCGGAGGCAACCTGAGCATCCGGTGCCCGGATAGCGACCACATCCTGATCACGGCCAGCCAGATCTGGAAGGGTGGCCTCGGACCCGAGCACATTCTCGAGGTCGACCCCAAGGGCAAGACGATAATCGCCGAAGGGGATACCCCGCACACCCTCCCGTCGGCGCCGGCGGGGGGACGGCGGATTCGCCCCTCGGTTGAAACAGGCATGCACCTGGGTATCTACGCCGCTCGGCCGGACGTGGGGGCCATCGTCCATACCCACGCCCCCATGGCCACGGTCTGGGGTCTCTACGATGAGCCGGTTACCCCCCTGACCATCGAGCACATCCGCTTCGCGGAGATGAAGACCGTGCCCTTCGCCGCCCCCGGCAGCCGCGAGTTGGCCAGCCTCACGGCGGAGGCTCTGTCCCGAGGCTCCGCCGCCCTCCTAAGAAACCACGGCCTGGTGACGGGGGGCAAGGATCTCCGGGAGGCGGTCAATGTCGCCTTGTCCCTGGAGGAGATCCTGGGCATCACCCTCCTGGCTCGGATGGGGAAGCTCCTCGGTCTTGGCGGCGGTGAGCCGGCGGTGATACCGGCCAAGGCCGCCGAATTCCTCAAGAAAGTCCTGACCGGCTAGGAGGCCCGCTTCCGCGCCGGGGCCGGCATGAAGGGGGCGCGTGGTCAGGGCCCGGGCCGGCGCGGCCCGGGCGTTGCGGGTCAGGGCTGGTTTGGCGGGCGCTCACGGATCGCTCCGCCGACCGTAGGCGTCCTCGAGACGAACGACGTCCTCCGGGTGAGGCGTCGAGACCTCAAAGATGGTGAGATCTGTCCCGGCCGCGATGCGATGCGGCACGCCAGGGTTGATCGTCACCGTCAGACCAGGCCGGATGGGCGTCTCGTTACCGGCCAGGGTCAGGACGCCCTCGCCTTGATAGAAGAGGAGGGTCTCAAGTTTCTCCCGATGGTACTGGAGGCTGAGCTTGTGGCCGGCCCGCACTTCGAGGATCTTTCCGAGGTAGGCCGGGGTTTCGGCCCACCAGATCTCGCGGCCCCAGGGCTTATCGACTATCTTCACGCCCATCCCCCCAGGAGGATGCCCACTTTCCGCCGGGGTCCGAGACCCGTTGGCGTTCACTGTCCCTTGTTGTTCTTCTGAAGAGGATATTGCCCCTGCCGGAGCTTCAGGCCGCGAACCCAAAGTCCCGGAGACCTGGGGAGTTTGGCTGGGCGGCCTCAATCTCACCCGGGCTCTCCTGGAAACTCCCAGACCCCCCCCCCGTAGGGTCAAGCTGGGGCCGTGGCGAATAGCCGGCGATGGCGAGAGCTTCGCCGTCCGGCTGGATCCGGCGTCCGTGTCCACGACCGAACTGGCCCGTCTCTACGGGATCGTCGGCTGGCACGTCCCGCCGGAGGAGAACTTCGGCCGAGCCCTGGCGGGAACCTACTTCTCGCTCGCGGCGCGCGATCCCGAAGGGCGGCTTATCGGCTATGGACGCGTCGTGTCCGACGCCGCCGCCCAGACGACGCTCCCGGGATGTTTCTTTACCTTCTGCCCGACTAGGTATCGCAGGTGATCACCGGCCTTTGCCGAAGCGCCGTCTACCGGGCAAGATACCGCGGGCAAGGCTCGCCGGAAAGGAGCGGACACCTTGGGCTCTAGCGGCCATGGCCTTCGACGGGACCCCATCTTGCGGGCCGAAGGTCTGAACAAGGTCTACTGGATGGGCACGGCCGTCTACGCCGTTGACAATATCAGTCTCGACATTGAGGAAGGGCAGTACGTGGTGATTAAGGGGCCGTCCGGGAGCGGGAAGAGCACTCTCCTGTCCCTCCTGGCCGGGGTTGATCGGCCCACCAGCGGCGACGTGACCCTCGACGGCCAGAGCCTGGTCCGTCTGTCCGAAAACGAACTCTGCGCCATAAGACGCCAGAAGGTCGGGATGATCTACCAGTTCTTTAACCTCCTACCCGGCCTCACGGCCCTGGAGAACGTCGCTCTGCCTATCCGCCTCTCCGGGACACCGGAGTGGTTTGCCCTGCGCCACGCCGCCAATCTCCTCGATCGCGTCGGCCTCGGGGCCCGCGGCCGCCACAGGCCGGCCCAGATGTCCGGCGGCGAGCAGCAGCGGGTGGCTATCGCCCGGGCTCTGGCCAACGAACCCAAGGTCATCATGGCCGACGAGCCTACGGCCAACCTGGACAGCCAGACGACCCGCGACATTCGGGCCATTCTGACCGAACTGAACCAGGATCTTGGCCAGACCATCGTCGTGGTGACGCACGACACGAGCCTTACCGAGGACGCCGACAGGGTCATCAGCATCGCCGACGGGCGGATCGTCGCCGACGATGTCGGGGGCTCGGCCGCGGGAGGTCAGACGGTTTGAAGACCCTCATCTACCTTGGCTTCGTCAACTCCATCCGCAACCTCGGTCGCAGTCTCCTCACGGTGGTGGCCATGGCCATGGCGGCCCTGATGATGACCAGTTCCCTGACCCTGGGCGAAGGCTACACCTCCGGCCGCGCCGCCGAGTACCGCGCCTTCCTCGGGGGAGACGTCCTGGTCTACCCCACCTGGGCCTGGCCAACGGAGTACGACGTGGTCAACCTCAAGCCGGACCAGGCCAAGCTGCGGATCATCCCGCCCTATTTCGGCAGCCCTCTCCGCTACTTTCATCCCGACTTCTACGACGGGGGCTACCTGACCGTGGCCCCGGAAGGCGGGCCGACCTACTCCATGTTCCGGGACCGGACCGCCATGGATGAAGCCGTCGCCGCCATCCAGGCCCGGCCCGAGGTCGCCGCCGTCGTGCCCTACCAGGCCGTGCCTGTGCTTGCCGGCGAGCTTAACCTGGTGACCGAGTCGCCGGCCGGCCGGATCATCTCCCAGGTGTCCATGAACGGCTTCTCTCTCCGCGCCTGCCCGCCCAATCTTCTCGGCGACGCGGGCCAGGAGACCCCGTCGGCCCTACGTTTGGTCGAGACCAACCCCAACCCACCCCACTCGGTCATGGCCGTGACCGCCGCCGGCCAAGACAAGAGCACCGTGGTGACCTGGGAGTCGGGTGTCGTCAAGTCCGGGGGCCGGCCCGTGGCCCTGACCGACGGCGACGCCCTGGTGGCCATGATCAACCGCCGGGCGGTCATTCCCCGGGACGACCTCAAGTCCAAGAGCCTGGCGGCGGGACCCGGCGGCCAGGTCCTGCGGCTCACTCTGCCGCGGATCGGCGCCTCGGGTTCAGAGCTTTTCTACGACTTCTCCAACCCCGTGACCGTGGAAGTAAGGGTAGTCGGCACCTACGACGTTTTCAGCCGCCTCTTCGCCTGGCCTCCGGGCATCGGGGCCATGTGCTGGGAACAGCTCTACCTGGGGGCGCCCGAGCTTCTCATGCCCGAGGCGGGGTTTGCGCGGCTTCTTGAGATCATGGGGCTTCCGCCCGGCCAACTCCCTCCCGTGGGCGCCCTGGCCGTGCGCCTTCAGGACCAGTCTAAGGCCGAGGCGCTAATGCCCGCCCTCCGGCAGACGGTTCCCGACCTCTCTATGGTGACCGTGGCCAAGGAGACGGCCTTCGCCAACGCCCGCGGACTGCCGGAAACCATCTACGAGGCCCCGGAGAACGTGCGCTACGCGCGCCCGCTCTCCCAGCCGGCCGTGCCGGTTGAGGCCGGAAACCTTTTCGGCGTCATTCTCTTCGGTTTCGCCGGCCTGGTCGCGGCGGGAAACGCCACCCTCCTCGTGCTCACGCGCCGGACCGAGTTCGCCATTCTCAAGGCCATCGGCATGCGAGGCTATGAAGTCGGCTTGGTGGTGATGGTCGAGGTCCTGCTTCTGTCCACTCTCGGGCTCCTCCTGGGCTTCGCGGTCGGCGAGGCCGGGGCCATACCGATCATTCTGACCAACAATGTCGGGCTTGGGCCACTCCTGGGAACTCTGGAGCGCGACTTCGGCATCGTGGCCGGAGCTACGCTGGGCTGCTCGGCCCTTTTCTCGCTCATCCCGATGGCCAAGACCCTGCGGATTACGGTTAGTGAGGCGATGAGGGGCAATGAGTAGATCGTCGGTCCTCACCAGATTGGGAAACCGGAACGCCTTTCGCGCTACGGCCCGTCTGGCGATTCTGATCCTGCTCCTCGCTTCCGCCCTGGTGGCCAGATCCCTGAGCGGGCTCAGCCAGGCCGGCCTGTGCCGGGAGGCCGTCGACGCCGTGTCCGCCAACTGCCTTCCCGGAAACGCCAATTGCATCGTCTACTCGCCCCTGGTCGCCTACACACCGGAAACCCTGAGCGCCTACTTCCGCCAATTTCTAGGCTTCAGCTTCTCCAACCAGGCCGAGTACATCACCGCCCGCTGCGAGAGGTACGAAGGACCCACCGGCCCGCTGAGCGTGGTCAGACCCTCCTTCTACAGGGAGCGCGCGACCCGCCGGCCCTACGACCCCCACCTTGAGCGGAACTGGTTCACGGAGATAAGCGGTCGCTTCCCGACGCGGACCGACGAGGTGGCCATTCCCGTCACGCTGGCCCAGTTCACCGGCCTTGAGCCGGGAGACAAACTGGCTCTCTCCCCCATCACCCAGGGCGCCGCGGCCGTCACCTTCACTATCACCGGTATCTACACGCCCCTGGGCTACGGCGCCGCTTACGATTACCTACTTTCGATAGCCGATAGCGACAGGCCCCTTGAGGTCAACCTGCTCATCGGCAAGCTCAGCCCTCGGGCCATCGAGATCGCCCGTTCCTGGGGTGGTTCGGGTACGGCTGAAGTGACCGTCTACGCCGACCCCAAGGCCAAGATGGCCGACCTCGCCCGCACGGTCTACAGCTCCCAGTCGTCGGCCATGACCCTGGGCTTCGGGCTGATCGGCGTGGCTGTCCTGGTTGTTCTCCTGGTGGCCATGGTCGAAAGGAGACGCGAAGCGGCCATCTATAAGATGGTCGGCCTTGACAGTCTGGCCACGCTCCATGTCCTGGCCGTCGAACTCGTATGGTCGCTGGCCATCGCTCTGGGCCTGGCCACGCCGGCCTACTGGTACCTGGCCACTCGCTACGTTCTCGACGTCCACGCCTCGGGATCGGCCGTTCTCGCTCCGCCCTTCCTCTGGAGCCTGGCCTGGACCATCCTCGTCGCCGCCCTGGGGGCCGCCTACCCGTTCGCCCTGGCCTCGCTGGGAACGCCGAGCCAGCTTCTGACTAACCAGAAGATCTATATCTTTCGCCGCAGGCAGGTCCTGAGGGGGTGGGCCGACGTTGGCTCAGCGTGAGGGTTTGGCCCTTCTGGTGGGTTCAACGGTCACCACGGTCTTCACGGTCCGCGACGGGCAACCCACGCTCCCCGGCGCGACCGTCAGGACCTCGGGCCGCATTCCGGCCCCGGCTGATCTTCTCCCGGCGCTGCGGACCCTGGGGAGGCCGGAGGCGTCCGCCCAGGATTTCACCTCCATTGTCGTGGCGGCGGGCACGCCCAGCGTAACCATCGACGGGCGTTCCTCACTGAACCCTCAGGCCATCCGGGTGACGGCCTCCGCCCTCCTGGAGGCGGGAGGGGCTCTGGCCGGGCCGCTTCCGTCCGACACCGTGGCCGTGGATCTCTTCATTCACGAGCTGGCCAGGCAGGCCCCTGACGCCCTCGTCCTGACCCAACCCATAGCCGGTGACAAGCTCCGCCTGGTGGCTCGCTTCCTGGGAGGGAAGTCGGCCGGCGATTGCCTTCATGTCGTCTACAACGGCCCGGCCGGCTACCGCCATAAGGCCCTGGAGAACCTGGCCGGGTGCGCGTTGTCCTCGATACCCAGCGCCATCACGGCGGGTAAGCCGACCACCGGACCCACCCTCCAGGCCTTGCGGGACCTCGTCACCTCCCATCTGGGAGGTCGGCTGGCGGCGGCCGGCTACGCCGGTCGGCCCTTCGCGTCGATGGGCGCCGCGGCGGCCAGGACCGCCCTCCGCCTGGCCGGCCCGGATGGGCCGAGCCTCTGCTTCCTGGTCGTCGAGCCCGCCGAGGCCACGGCCTTCCTACCCTTTGGCAACGGAGTTGACGCCGCCTCGGCCGGCGTCGTTGGGGCCGGGACCGTGGATCTGATCGCGGCGGGCCGAAGCCGTCCGGCCGGCGCCGGGGCCGAGGGTTGGCTACCGACCTGGACGTCCCTGCTCCGTCGGCTTCCTCTGGATACGGAACCGATCGACGTCGCCAACCTCGCCGGCACCGGCCTGGTCCGGCCTTGGGCCGCGGCCGACAGCGAGGACTCCGCCCTGGTCAACGCCGCGATGACTGAGGAGATTCTGGCCCGGCTGGCGGCCAAGTGGACCGGAGCGGTCCGGCGGGAGACCAACCCGGCTAGAGCCCGAGTCATCGTGGGGACAGGCTACGGTCTTTCCCGTCTTGGGAGCGTCCGTCTCGCGGCCTCCGCCCTCGTCGGAGGTCTAGAACCCGCCGGCGTGACGGTCGTGGCCGTTGACCCTTGGGGAGCGAGCCTCCTGGGGGCGACGCCCGAGGTTGTGGCTACATGTCTCTCGCCGCTCCAGGTCGAGCACGACTGGATGAGGGCCCGCACCGACCCCTGGGCCATAGTCACCCTGGAGCGCGGGAACGATCGCGTCAGCTTGAGGCGTCTTCTGCCCGGACAGGTCAGCGTCATTCCTCTGGGGGCGGGCGAGCGCGGTCGTTTAACCATCGAGCCTTGCCTGCCGAAGCTCGACTTTGGCGCCGGACCCGGACGGGTCTGGCGGGGCGAGGTCCGCGGGGGGACCATCGGCCTGGTTTTGGACGGACGCGGCCGCCCCTGCCGGCCGCCCGAGGATCCGGTCCTCCGGATGGCCAAGCAGCGCGAGTTCCTAGCCGCGTTCGGTGTTCTTGAGCCCGCCCACCGGCGGATGGCTGTCGCGGGCAAGGAGGTATCGTCATGAACGTGACGCCTGGCGTCTTCGAACTCGGCCGGGCTGTGCCGGTCGGATCCAGCGTCGCCGTTCAAGTGGGAGACCGTGTGGCTTCCGATACGGTCATCGCCATCGGACACCTCGACCGCCGGGTGCTGAGGCTGCCACCCGGCGACAACTTCGAGCTCCTCAAGAAGCCCGGGGACCCGATCAAGAAAGGCGAGACGCTCGCCGTCATGGAGGAGCTCCTCGGACTCGGCCTCAGGGAACTGGTCTCGCCCTGTGACGGCCTAATCGAAAGCGTGAACCCCCGCCGGACCGGCATCGTGGTCACGGGCAGCGATCGCGAGATCCGGGCCCTCGTGCCCGGTCTCATCCAGGCTCTCGGCCCGTCGGAGATCCGGCTGTCGGTGACCGGCCACCGTCTTCAGGGGTTCTTCGGCTTTGGGCAACCCGCGTCCGGCGAACTCTGGATGGCGGGAGAACTCTACACCGCCTCCGAGGTCAAACGGCGCCTTGGCCCCGCGGTTGAGGGCCAGGTTGTTCTGGCCGATTCCTTTGTCCTGCCGGAGGTCCTTCCCGTCCTGGGAAGGTACCGCGCCGCCGGGCTCATCTGTGGAGGACTCGACTTCGGACCTCTCTGGGATCTCATCTCGCCGGCCGGACCGTTCCCGGCGGGGCGGGGCCTACCCACCCTGGTTGTCCTGGGCGGTTTCGGCCCGTGTCGGATTGGCTCGGAGGATCGCGACATCCTCGGCCGGGCCGAGGGAAAGCGCGTCTACGTGGCCGGGCCGACCGCCGGGAGACTCGTCTTCGCCGGACCCCCGCACCCTGAAGTGGTCGTGGCCTAGCGGCCTCACCGCCTGAGCCTCTTCGGCATGACCTCGTGCGCCGCCAGGTCCTCATAGGTCTCGCGACGCACGATGACATCGGCCCGACCGCGGTTGACCAGAATCATGGCCGGTTTGGGCAGACGATTGTAGTTCATGGCCATGGTGTAGTTGTAGGCCCCGGTGCAGCTCACCGCCAGAATGTCCCCCGGCGCCGGTTCGGGCAAGGGCAGGTCATGGATGAGCATGTCGCCCGATTCGCAGCACCGGCCGGCCACGGTCACCGTGACCGTGGACTCCTCGTCGGCCCGGTTGGCCAGACAAGCCTCGTACCGGGCGGCGTAGAGGGCCGGCCTTGGATCGTCGGACATGCCGCCGTCCACGGAGACGTAGGTCCTGATACCCGGGATGTCCTTGATACTCCCCACGGTGTAGAGGGTCCAGCCGGCGGTGGCGCAGATAGCCCGCCCCGGCTCGACAAGAACGCGCGGCGGGCCAAGACCGAGTTGACTGGCCTTGTCTTTAATCGCGCGGGAAATGGCCGAGGCATAGTCGGCCGGAGCGAGAGGTCTGTCTTCGACCGTGTAGCGAATGCCGAAACCGCCGCCCAGGCTGATCTCCTCGATGACCCAGCCTGTTCTATCCAAAACCAGGGCGGCGAAGTCCATGAGCACGCTAACCGCGCTGGTGAACGGGGCCACCTCGTGGATCTGCGAGCCGATGTGACAGTGGAGGCCTCGCAGGCGGAGCCCTGGACTCGACAGAATCCTCTCCGCCGCCTCCAGAGCCTGACCGGTGCTGATGGCCAGTCCGAACTTGCCGTCGACTAGCCCGGTCCTGACGTAGTCGTGCCCGCCGGCGTCAATGCCGGGCGCCAGTCTCAGGATGACATCGGCCACCCGACCCCTCGACCGATCCGCCGCCCGATTGGCGGAGCGGGCCCCTGGCCTCGTGGCCTCTTCCAGGAGGGTGATCTCGTGGAAACTGTCGACCATGAAGCGGCCGATGCCGGCCTCCAGGGCCTCTTGGACCTCGACCTCGCTCTTGTTACTACCATGGAAGTAGACCCTCTCCGCCGGGAAACCCGTCTTTCGGGCGGCGTGAAGCTCGCCTCCCGAGACGACGTCGAGGGACAGGCCCTCTTCCTCAACGATCCGGCAGATGGCCAGGGTCAGGAGGGCCTTCGAGGCGTAGACCACATCGGCCCCGCCTGGAAACAGATCCGATCGAAAGGCGTGGCGAAAGGCCCGGCAATTGTCTCGGAAGTGTTCCTCGTCAATTATCCAGAGCGGGGTGCCATAAGTCTTCGCCAGATCGATCGTGTCCAACCCTCCAATGGCCAGGTGGCCGCTGGGAAGGACGGTGGCGGTTCCGGGCAACTCCAATTGGGACGCCTCCAAGGTCGATAGCCGCTAACAGCGGCACGATTTCTTCGCCGCTACGGGCGACCATCCTACCTCAGTAGCGAAGTCTGTCAATTTCTCGGATAATAGGGGTTGGACGACAGCGGGAAGGGACGACCACGGCCCGGGGGGAACCTAGCGGCATGGCCAAGACCCTCTCCACCCACCCCAGGCGCCACCGGGTCGAACGCTGCCAGGGAGTCTCGGGCGAGTTGGCCCTGGTTTCCGCGGGCCGGACCCACTACGAAATCGTGGCCAACGGTCACTTCCTCATGGCCACCTACAACCGGCGGTCGGAGCAGACCCTAGCCCGCCTGGCCCTGGACGCTCTTCCCCCGGCCTGGACGCGAATAAGGGTTCTCATCGGTGGTCTGGGAGTCGGCCACACGTTGAGAGCGACCTTGTCGGATTCCCGCGTCCTGGCCGTGACCGTGGTGGAACTCGAGCCCAGGATCATCCACTGGAACCGCCTTCACTTCAAGGGTTCAGCGAAGGCCCTCGCCGACGAGCGGGTCACCCTGGTCCAGGAAGACTTCTTCGCCCATCTCCGTGACACGGCCGCGAGCCTTCCGGCCGCGCCGTCGGCCAACGTCCATCCGGCCGCCTCGCCGGCCGACGGAGTCTATGAAGTCATTCTGGCCGACACGGATAACGGCCCCGACTGGCTGGTCCGTCCTGAGAACCACGCCATCTACGGGCGAAGAGGCCTTGGGGCCGCCTTCGCCGTCCTGGCCCCGGGAGGAGTCGCCGCCTTCTGGAGTTCCGGGCCGTCGGAATGGTTTGGCGAGAGGTTGACCGCCACCGGGTTCGCCGTCTCGGCCCAGGCCGTCCCCGGCCGGAAGGTCATCCCGCCCGACGTTATCTACCTGGGCCGGAAACCCCGCCAACCGTCCCCGGACGGAACCGGCGTTAAGGGCGCCGACAACCGATGAGCCCGTCCTGCGATTTCTGCCCTCGCCACTGCCAGGTCGATCGGGCGGCCGGCGAGCTAGGCGCTTGCGGCTGCCCTCATCTGCCCAGGGTGACCCACGTTTCTCTCCATCACGGGGAGGAGCCCTGCCTGTCCGGCGGGCGGGGGTCGGGAACCGTCTTCTTCGGGGGCTGCAATCTCAAGTGCGTCTTCTGCCAGAACCACGACATCTCGACCCGTCCGGTGGGCAGGCCCCATTCTCCGGCCGAGCTGGCCGAGGTTTTCCTGGAGCGGCAGAGGCGAGGCGCTCACAACGTGAACCTGGTCTCACCCACCCAGTACTCCGGCCCCATCGCCCTGGCCCTTGCTCTGGCCCGGGGCCAAGGCCTGACCGTGCCCGTGGTCTACAACTGCAACGGCTACGAGACGGTGAAGGGCTTGGGCCGCCTCGCCGGCCTGGTCGACGTCTACCTTCCGGATCTCAAGTATCATGACGACGCCCTAGCCCGTCGCTACTCGAACGCCCCCGGCTACTTCGAGGTCGCCACCTCCGCCCTCAAGGAGATGGTTCGCCAGGTGGGGACGGCGACCATGAACGAGGAGGGCCTCCTGACCCGCGGAGTCCTCGTCCGGCACCTGGTTCTTCCCGGCCAAGCCGCGGACTCGGCCAAACTTCTCACCTGGCTGGCCGGCAACCTGCCCCAGGCCCATCTCAGCCTGATGGCCCAGTACACGCCCGTCCACCAGGCCTCCGAGTTCCCGGAACTCGCCCGCCGCCTGAGGGCGCGGGAGTACGAGCCCCTCCTTGACCTGTGCGATAGGCTCGGCCTGGAGCAAGGCTACCGCCAAAGCCTGGACGCCGCCGGCGAAGAGCACATCCCTGACTTCAATCCCGGCGAGGTCCACCCCGATAACTGACCGCCCTTCGCGGGCGACCGACCCTCTTGCGCAAGGCAAGCAACCGGGAGTAAACTTGCCCCCAGCGGAGAAACCGCCGCGGACACCGCGGACACTTAAGGATGGGTGACCCCCAACTGTTCTTGATTCTGGGCCGGGACGGCTTTCTGCCTCGGCAGATGGCCAACCGCGGGGATCGCCTGGTCTTCTCAAACGGCATCATCCTCCTGGGCTTCATCTCGGCCCTGCTCATCGTCTGCTTCGGGGGTCAGACCCACGCCCTCATCCCGCTTTACGCCATCGGAGTCTTCATGTCGTTCACCCTGTCCCAGTCGGGCATGGTCGTTCACTGGTGACGTCTCCGTCACCAGGACAAGAGATGGCTCGCGCACGCCGCCGTCAACGGCACCGGCGCCGTGGTCACCTTCCTCGTCTTTGTCGTCGAGGCCGTCACCAAGTTCGCCCTCGGGGCCTGGATCGTCGCCATTCTGATCCCGGGAACGGTCGTGGTCTTCCTGTCCATCCGCAAGCACTACGACGCGGTGGCCAGGGATCTCCACATGGATCTCGACGTGAAGGTGAGGCCGGTCAAGCACGTTGTCGTCGTGCCCATCGCCGGCATCCACCGAGCCGTGGCCTCGACCCTGGCCTACGCCCGATCCCTGAGCGATGATATCCGAGCCGTCCACGTGTCCGTGAGCCTCGAGGAGACGGAGAGGCTCAAGGCCAAGTGGGAGAAATGGGATGTCGGCGTCCCGCTCACCGTCCTGCCGTCGCCCTACCGGTCCCTGACCGCGCCTCTCCTCGGGTACATCGACAGTCTCCAGAAGAAGGAGAAAGCTCGGATCGTAACCGTGGTCATCGGGGAGTTCCTACCCAAGCGCTGGTGGCAATTCCTGCTCCACAACCAGTCGGCTCTGTGGCTCCGAACCATCCTCCACTTCCGGCCGAACACGGTCGTCGTCAGCGTGCCCTATCACCTGAAACACTAGAGGGCGCCCGGGCCCGGCCGGCCGCGCCGAGCCGACGCCCCCTGGCCGGGCCTACCGCGTCGCCATCTTCCGCAGAACCGTGGCCATGTTGTCGACGAAGCGATCGATCGTGCGGAGACCCTCTTCGTCCTTGTCGGCGTCACGCGCCCCGGCGGCCCCGGCCATGACCACGTTCCAGTAGCTCGATCCGGGGATGATCATCTCGCTGATGAAATACCACAGAAGAAGCTGGGCGAAGGTGAAGTTGTGCCCGGCTCGCCGGCCGACGACAATCGGGGCCCCGATCTTGCCGGCCAGGGTCTTGCCCGTGTTCCGAGCCACATAGGTGACCCGGTCCAAAAGAGCCATGAGTGGGGGAGCGGCGCTCGAGACATAGACCGGGGAGCCGACGATAATGCCGTCGGCCGCCATCACCTTCTCGAAGACAGCCGCGAAGTCGTCCTCCTGGACGCAGGCGCCCTTTTCGCGGCACCCAAGACACCCCAGACACGGAAGGATGGTCTTGCCCCGGAGAGGAATCAATTCCACCTCGAAGCCCTGAGAGGCGAGCCGATCCAGAGCGCGTCCGAGCGCAAACTCGGTGTTACCCTTGGGGCGAAGACTCCCGACAATGCCGATAACCTTCAAACAGAATCGCTCCCTTCCTGGTCGCGCCGCCACGATCCGCGCTGGTGCGGCTGCGAGCCGCTGTCGGGTTGGGCCTTCGGTGAAAGAGGTCGCTTTCCTACCGGAGGCGCCGGGCCACTGGCGCGGGATCGGATCTCCCGGCGGTCTTCGGCAGGTTTCTTGGTCCTCCGACATGCTATTATGGCTCCAAGACAACCCTGCCTAGGAGGTCGAAGCGTGGTCTTCGTCCTTGTCACCCGCCGCTTGCCCGGCGAGGCCCTGCCCGAACTCAGGAGGCGCCTTGGCCCGCCGGTCGGCGTCCGCCTGTGGGACTCCGACGACCCCATGCCCCGCGAGACCCTGCTGGACAAGGTTCGCGGCGCGACGGGTCTTCTGTGCCTTCTGACCGACCGCGTCGACGGAGAGGTCTTCGACCGGGCCGGGCCCGGACTTAAGATCGTCAGCAATGTGGCCGTCGGCTACGACAACGTCGACGTAGGCCAGGCCACCCAGCGCGGTATCATGGTCACCAACACCCCCGGAGTCCTCACCGAGACAACGGCCGACCTGGCCTGGACGCTGATCCTGGCCGCCTGCCGCCGCCTCCCGGAGGCCATCGACCATCTCCGCGAACTCCGGTGGCAGACGTGGCGGACGCTCGAACTGGCGGGCCTGGACGTCTTCGGGTCCACTCTCGGCGTGGTCGGCGCCGGTCGTATCGGGCAGGCCGTGGCCAGGCGGGCCACCGGTTTCTCGATGAAGATTCTCTACCACGACGAGCGCCGCGATCCCACGTTTGAGCGGGAGACCGGCGCCGGCTTCCTCCCCACCCTGGCCGAGCTTCTGCGGAAAGCCGATGTGGTCACCCTCCACGTTCCTCTCACTGACGGAACCCGAGGCCTCATCGGCCGGCGCGAGTTCGAGCTGATGAAACCCACGGCCGTGCTCGTCAACACGTCCCGCGGGCCGGTGGTCGATGAGGCGGCTCTGGCCGAGGCCCTCGCCTGCCGCCGCATCTTCGCGGCTGGGCTTGACGTCTACGAGAGGGAACCCCTGCCCGCGGACTCGCCTCTCCGCCAACTGACAAACGTCGTTCTCCTCCCCCACGTCGGAAGCGCCACCATCCGCACCCGGACCCGGATGGCCCTCCTGGCCGTCGACAATCTCGTCGCCGCCCTCGACGGCAGGAAGCCCCCGTCGCTGGTGAACCCGGACGTGTGGAGGCGGGGAGAGTAAGTCACCAGGCAGTCCCGGGCAGCGTGGTATAATGTGCTGGCTTTACCACTCGGCCGGGGTGGGTGAGAGCCATCCAGGCCCTAGGAGGGTGTTCACCGTGTTGGCGTGGCAGATTTGGCTGACCCTCGCGGTGGTCTTCGCCATCGGCGAACTCGTGACCGGCGGCTTCTTTCTTCTCTGGTTTTCGCTCGGGGCGGCCGCCTCGGCCCTGGCCGCAGCCCTAGGCTTGGCCTTGGTCGGACAGTTGCTTGTCTTTCTGGGTGCCTCCGGGCTTCTCATTCTCTTCACCCGGCCTCTGGTTCACCGCCTCGTCGAGAGACGCCGGCCCGCCTATCAGACCAACGTCGGCGCTCTTGTCGGCAAGGTCGGAACAGTCGTGCGGAAGATCGATCCCCTTGAGGTGAGCGGGCAGGTGAAGATCCAGGGCGAGATCTGGACCGCCGTGACCGCCGGCGCCGCCATCCCCGAGGGGGCCACGGTCGTCGTCGAGAGCGTGGACGGCGTGAAGCTTCACGTGAAGCCGGTCGAGGATCGCTACTCGCTCTAGAGAAGGAGAGTCGAGCCGTGGGTTACGGAGATGTCGGAGGACTAGTGAACGCCCTGCTCCTCGGGGCTCTGGGTCTTTTCGTTCTCATCATGGCCTTGTCGTCGATCCGCATCGTTCACCAAGCCAAGGTGGGTATTGTCGAAAGACTCGGCCGCTTTCACGGGAAGATGGAGACGGGCATCAACTTCCTCTTTCCCTTTGTCGACCACGTTCGGGCCCTGATCGATCTCAGGGAGCAGGTGGCCGACTTCCCACCCCAGCCGGTCATCACCCGCGACAACGTCACCATGCAGATCGACACGATTGTCTACTACCAGGTCACCGACCCCATCAAGTACACCTATGAGATAGCCACTCCACGCACGGCCATCGAGTACCTGACGGCCACCACTTTGCGCAACATCGTCGGCGATCTGGACCTGGACGCCACCCTGACCTCGCGCGACATTGTCAACTCCAAGCTCAGAGTCATTCTCGACGAGGCCACCGACAAGTGGGGCATCCGCGTCAACCGCGTCGAACTCAAGAACATCACCCCGCCCCGCGATCTCCTCGACGCCATGGAGAAGCAGATGCGGGCCGAGCGCGAACGGCGTCAGGCCATTCTCCTGGCCGAGGGTGAGAAGCGCTCCATGATTCTCCAGGCTGAAGGGCAGAAGGAGTCGGCCATTCGGAGAGCCGAGGGCGCTCGCGAGTCGCAGATTCTAGAGGCCGAGGGACAAGCCAAAGCTATCGTGGCCGTCCAGGACGCCCGGGCCAAGGGCATCAAGGCCGTCTACGACGCCATCAAGGCCGCCGCCCCGACCAAGGAGGTCGTGGCCATCCGCTCCATGGAGGCCATGGAAAAGGTGGCCGAATCACCCTCCGTGAAGCTCATCATCCCCAGCGAGGCCGTCGGCATCCTGGGGGCTTTGGGCGGGCTGAAGGAGGTCCTCGGCGCCTTCACCTCCGCCGCGCCCACGCCCGCCAAGGAGGCCCCGGGAGGATCGCCCGCCGGTGATCCTCCGGGCGGTCCGCACACCAAGAACAAGTAAGGCTGAAGAGACAGGTCCGCGGCCGGAGCCAACGCGAGATGAGACATGGCCGCTGAAGCGAGGGGCGGGCCCTTCCGGGCCCGCCCCTCGCGCTGGGCCGCCGGTGGACGGCGACCCGCCGTGCCTGCCATGCCCAGTTCGTCTATCCGTGACTTGAGCCTCTAGCCCTTACTTCCAGCTGGTGTTGGCCCAGAAGGTACCCGAGCCCTTGATCGACTTGACCCGGAGCGTGTACGTCCCGGTCACGGTGGGCTGGTAGTTGATCGTCTCCTGGCGCGTCTTGGTGATGGACGAGGCGACCTGGGTGCCGCTCGGGTTGTAGAGGAAGATGTCGAAGTTCCTCTGTATCGACCAGGAGTTGATGACCATGGTGACGCCGATAGGCTTGGTTGTGTCGGTCACGCTGAAGGTGTAGTCGACGTAGGCGCCGGTGGCGCTGAGGGTGCCCGCGTTGTAGTTGAAGAGCAGACCGTCACTCCAGCTCGTCGTCCCGCCGATGGCCTGCTTGACGTCGTTGTAGGCCAGAGCGATGCCGTAGCCGAAGTCATTCTCAAAGCCGACGGGCCCGAAGTCCTTGACGTTGCCCGAGGCGTAGAGAATGCTCTTCACGCCGCTGACGGTGAGGCTGTTGTTGGCGTCGAGCATGAGGGCCACGAGGCCGGAGCAGAACGGGGTGGCCATCGAGGTGCCGCTCATGACGACATACTGGTTAATCGAGTTGGCCTTGACCGAGGTGATGTAGTAGCCGGGGGCGCAGATCTCCGGCTTCGTCCGGCCATCAGCCGTGGGGCCGCGGCTGGAGAAGGAGGCGAGAGTCCAACCCATTTCGCCCGGATCCCGGAGGGCGCCAACGGTGATGGCGCTGACGGCGGCGGCCGGGGAACCGATGGTGTAGGTCGCGGGTCCGGTGTTGCCGGCGGCGACGACCATGACGATTCCGTTGGTGACGGCGCTGTTGACGGCCACGGAGATGGCGTCGGTGCCGTCGGAGGAGCCGCTGGAGCCGAGACTCATGCTACCGATGCGGATGTTGTAGGTGCTCTTGTTGCTGATCATCCAGTTTATACCGTTGACGATCTGGGTCGTGGTGCCGCTACCCTGCGAGTTTAGGACCTTGACGCCGACGAGGGACGCGCCGGGGGCAACGCCCGTGTAGGCGCTGTCGCCGTGACCACTACCGGTGGCGATACCGGAGCAGTGGCTGCCGTGACCGTGGTCGTCGTAGGCCGCGGTCAGAGCATTAACGGCGTCGAACCAGCCGATGACCTTGCCGCCGTCGAGGTCGACGTGGGTCGGGTCAATGCCGGTGTCCAGGATGCAAACGACGACGTCGGTCGTGCTGAAAACGGTGATGTTGCCGTCGCGGTCGCCGTTTACGCCGAAGTCGGTCCGGGCCTGCTGCACGCCGGTCCAGTAGCCGGCCTTGTCCATGCAGACCGAGTACTCACGATCGTAGTCGACGCGGACCACGTACTTGTTGTGGGCCAGGCCGTTGATCTGGCCGGCGGTCAGATCGGCCGCAAACCCGTTGAGGGCCAGGTCCCAGACAGCCGTGGTTTCAAAGGCGCCGACTTCAGACTTTAGGCCTGCCAGGAAGTTGTCGCTAGGCGCATTGGCGAGCATGACGACAACGGGGATCTTGTCGCCAGCGTTGGCCCCGACTAGCTTCAGGTCGAGGTCGTCCGCCAGACGGTTACCATCGGCGTCGCCGATGAAGGGGAGGTCCGGCGCGATCACAAGCTCCTTGCCCTGGCCGGCAAACACCGTGACGGTGGCACCGGCGAGGACAAGCACAGCCACGAGCACCATCATGAGTTTCCTCACTGCTGTCGCCTCCTTAAAGACTTAGGCTGGTTCGGCCCCGTCTCCGCCTCCCGGTTACCGGCGCCGCGAGGCACCCGGGCCAGCCGGCTATCCTCCTTTCCGGGTGGGAAGATCAGCCGAACCGGAGGGCCAATTCTATGATGACCACTGCTTTCCTGCCCGCCTACGCCTTGCCAGGAAGAAGTTGTCGAGATTCACTTGGACGTGGTCCATTCGACAAAAACCCCCCAGTTGGCTTCAAAGCTTCCCTCCGCAGGCAGACCCCCTTCCGGAGGTTGGCTTCCTTCCGCTTGCCTCCGGCTGCCCATTCCGGGCGCACACAGGCGAGGGGCGGGCCCTTTCGGGCCCGCCCCTCGCGCCGGGCCACCGCTGGAGGGCGGCCCGCCGTGTCTACCCATTTTATCTGTCTATGCCTCTAGCCTGGAGCGCTTACTTCCAGCTGATGTTGTACCAGTAGTTGCCGGAACCGGCGTAGGACAAGACTTTCAGCCGGAACTGGCCGGTGACGGTCGGCTGGTAGCTGATGGTCTCCTGCCGCGTCGAGCCTAGGGCCGAGGCCACCTGCGTCCCGCTCGGGTTGTAGAGGTAGATGTCGAAGTCCTTGGACGAGGTCCAGCCGTCGATGATGAAGGTGATACCGATCGGCTTGGTCGAGTCGGTGACGGTGAAGTACCAGTCGTCGTAGTTGCCGGTGGCGCTGAGGCTATCGTACTTGTAGGTGAAGGTCAGACCGTCGGTCCAGCTCGTCGTCCCGCCGATGGCCTGCTTGACATCGTTGTAGGCCAAGGCGATGCCGTAGCCAAAGTCCTTCTCAAAGCCCGCGGGTCCAAAATCCTTGACGTTGCCCGAGGCATAGAGAATGCTCTTCACGCCGCTGACGGTGAGGCCGTTGTTGGCGTCGAGCATGAGGGCCACGATACCGGCGCAGAACGGGGTGGCCATGGAGGTGCCGCTCATGGCCACGTAGGAGTTGAGGGTGTTGGCCTTGACCGACATGACGTTGTAGCCGGGGGCGCAGATCTCGGGCTTGGTCCGGCCGTCGGCCGTGGGGCCACGGCTGGAGAAGTAAGCGAGAGACCAGCCCTTCTCACCCGGGTCAAGCAGAGCGCCGACGGTGATGGCGCTAGCCGCGGCCCCCGGGGCGCCGACGGTGTAGGTGGCCGGGCCGGCGTTGCCGGCGGCGACGATCATGACGATCCCGTTGGTGACGGCGTTGTTGACGGCCACGGAGATGGCGTCGGTGCCGTCGGACGAGCCGGTGGAGCCGAGGCTCATGCTGCCGATGCGGATATTGTAGAGGCTCTTGTTGCTAATCATCCAGTTGACGCCGTTAACGATCTGGGTCGTGGTCCCGCTGCCGGCCGAGTTGAGAACCTTCACGCCGACAAGGGCCGCGCCGGGCGCGACGCCCTTGTAGGAGGAGTTCCCCTCACCGGTGCCGGTAGCGATGCCGGAGCAGTGGGTGCCGTGACCGTGGTCGTCGTAGGGGGTCGTCCGGCTGTTGATGTAGTCCTTCCAGCCGATGACCTTGCCGCCGTCGAGGTCGACGTGGCCGTTGTAGATACCGGTGTCGAGAACGCAGACGACAACGTCGGTCGTGCTGTAGGTGGTCTCGCTGCTATCACGGCTGCCGGTCACGCCGAAGTCGGTCCGGGCCTGCTGCACGCCGGTCCACAGAGTGGCGGTGCCCATGGTGGCGAAATACTCGCGGTCGTAGTCGATCCGCTGGACGAACTTGTTGTGGGCCAGGCCATTGATCTGGCCGGCGGTGAGGTCGGCCGCGAACCCGTTCAGGGCCAGGTCCCAGACGGCGGTGGTCTCAAACCCGCCGGCCTCGGTCTTCAGGCCGTTCAGGAAGTTGTCGCTGGGCGCGACGGTGAGCATGACGACGCACGCGATCTTGTCGCCGGCATTGGCCCCTACGAGCTTCAGGTCGAGGTCGTCGGCCAGGCGGTTGCCGTTGGAGTCGCCGATGAAGGAGACTTCCGGCTCCTTGGCGATCTCCTTGTCCTGACCGGCGAACACCGTGACGGTGGTGCCGACGAGGACGAGCAGGGCCACAAGGACCATAATGAACTTACGCATTGCTGTCGCCTCCTTGACTTGGACTAGTCCGGCCTCGTCCTTGCCTCACAATCGCCACCGCGTGGCGCGCGGTGGATCGCGACCCTCCTTTCCGTGCGGGACGGTACGCCGAACCGGAGGGCCAATTTCGCCCATGCCTATAGGTTTCCTGCCCGTCCACTTATCTCCAGGGAGAAATTGTCGAGATTTCGTTCGACACAGCCCCCTCGACACGAAGCGCCTTCATCCGACGCGGATTGGGCGAGACTGCCCGTGGCAGGTGACTAAGGGGGCGACAGGATTCGCCTAAGAAGCCCCTGGGGCTGGGCTACCTGGGCTTTCCTTCGAGCGGACCGGCCGGCCGCGTCGCCTTTCCCGCTCGGCCCGGCGCGCGGCGTCGGCGTAGCCCACCAGAAGCACTCCTCCGATGACCAGAGCTCCGCCCAGCAGTTGTCCCACGGTCGGCCTCTCGCCCAAGATCGCGGCGGCGATCACCAGAGTGCTGAGGGGAACAAGATTGAGAAAGGCGGCCGCTCCTGAAACGTCGGTGGCCTTGAGGCCCCTGTACCAGGACACAAAGCCGAAGACCGTGCACACGAGGGCGAGATAGAGGAGGCTGAGGAGTTCCTTCAGTCCGACCGCGGCCAGGACCTCGGCCGCGAAGTCCGGGCCGTCTCGGGCCAGAAGGAGAACGGTGAGGAAGAAGACGCCCCAGTAGACGGCTCGCGCCGTTGCCGCCAGAGGCGTCACCCGCCGCAGGACGCGCTTGCCCAGAGCGCTGTAGGCCGCCCAGGCCAGGACTCCTCCGAGCATGAGGAGGTCTCCGGTCAATCGGCCGGCGGCAGCCATCTCCCCGCCGGCGGCCATCTGCCCGCCGGACGACCCGCCGCCCGAGCCGGCGAGGATGACGAGGACAACCCCCATCACCGAGAGCGAGATGCCCCCAATTTTGCCCGGCGAAAGTGACTCGTCCAGGAAGGCCCAGCCGATTAGGGCGACCACGACCGGCGAGGCGGCGATGATCAGGCTCGACTCCGCCGCCGTCGTGAGGGTGAGGCCATAGAAGAAGAACAGGTTATAGGCCAGGATGCCCGTGAGGCCGAGGAGAGCGTAGTCAACCCAGCGGGGATCGCGGCCGGCGATCGCGGCGGAGGATGCGTCCGAGGCCCGCTGGTCGGCGATCTCCAGGCGAGCCCCGCCCCCGCGGCGTCGCCCCGCCCTCCCGGCGACCTCCAGGATGAGAAAGGCGACCGCGGCGATGACGAAACGCAGCCACGCGGCTGCCAGGGGATCCAACTGGGACACGAGGATGCGGCCGACAACGAAGGCTCCACCCCAGACGAGGCTGGCGGCGGCAAGGAAGGCCTGGGACATGAGGTTCACCTTTCGGCGGGTGTCTGGCGCCGGTTCTCGCTCTCGACCACGGCCGCCTTGGTGGAAGCCAGGTGGGAAGCCATCGCCTCGGCGGCCGGCGCCGGTTCTCCGGACCGCACCGCAGCCGCAATCAGGCGGTGCTCGGAGAGCGACTGAGCGGCCCGCCCCGGAATTGACAGGACCGCCCGGCGGTCGGCGAAGACGTGGTTGACCGACTTGCCGAACCGGAGCAGGTATCTGTTTCCCGCGGCCTGAGCGACAAGGGCGTGGAACTCCAGATCAAGCCTCTCCAGCACCAGGCTGTCCTGGAGGGCTACCGCCCCCTCCATCTCCTCCAGATTGCGGTCAATCAGGCCCAGGACAGCCGCAACGCCGGGCGCGGCGCGGCCGGCCGCCTCCGCCGCGAGTGTGGCCGACTTGGCCTCCAGGGCCTCGCGCACCTCCAGAAGAGCCAGGACGTCCTCGGAGTGAGCCGTGAGCCACGGAAGCCAGAAGCCCGGGTCCTCGGCCGTGGTGGCGTGCGCCGAGACGCGGGTTCCGACACCCTGGCGAACCTCGAGCAGGCCCAGGGAAACTAGACCCTGAACGGCCTCCCGCAGCGTCGCCCGGCTGACCCCAAACTCGGCGGCCAGTTCGCGTTCCCCGGGAAGGCGCTGCCCGGGTTTGAGACTGCCTTCGTCGATCAGGCGCTTGACCTGCTCCACTACCTGACGCGAACCGCGCACGCGCTGGACCGGGGTGAACAGGGTTTGCCACCTACTCATCGGCCCGCCGATCGCGGCGGGGGCCATAGTCTGAGACAAGACCGCGCCTGACGGGTTCTACGCCTCGGAGGAAACCCCTTGCCGGGAGGCTCCGCCCCAAGCGAGCAAGTAAGGTGGAGCCTCCTTTGGGGCCATCCGGCCCTAGGCCGATTGCCCTTTGATCCACGGGAAGACCCGGTCGCTGATGATGTCCATCAGCCCGGCCATGACAACAGCGAAGACGGCGGAAGTGATGACCCCGGCGATGAGGTGGGCCGTCTTGAAGGCGTTGCCGTAGATCATCACCAGGCCGCCGAGACCGGTGAGTTCCATGGTCATCTCGGCCACGATCATACCGACCACGGCCCGGCCGAGAGCCACGCGGAGACCGGCGAAGATGTAGGGCAGCGCGTTGGGCAGAGCCATCCAGCGCACAAACTGCTGCTCGGAGAGACGGAAGGCGTGGGCCACCTCGCGCATCGAGCGGCTGGTGACCTTGATCCCGGTCATGGTGTTGATCGCGATGGCCCAGATGGCGACCGTGGCCACCAGGAAAACGCGGGCCGACAAGCCAAAACCGAACCAGATGACAACCAGTGGAACCAGAGCGATGGTCGGCGTGGCCATGAAGAAGCTGACGTAGGGCGAGATGATCCTCTCCGCCGTCCGGCTCCGCCCCATCAGGATGCCGAGGACCGTGCCGATGCCCACGGCGATGAAGTAACCGTAGGCCATGTCCTGCAAGCTGATGACGAAGGCTTCCTGCAGCACGCCCCGCCGGATCAGATCGGCGAATGCGCCCAGGACCCGGGATGGCTGAGGCATCAGGATGGGGTTAATGTTCCGGCAGGCGATCTCCCAGAGAATCAGGAAGACGATCACCGAGAGAAGCTGGACCCGCGACCTCACAAACCAGCCGACAAGCCCTCTCCGCTCTCTCTTCAGGGTGGGTTCCTCGGGCATCGGGCCCGGGTCTTGGGCCGCTACGTTGACGACCTTGGACCTGGCCATTACAGAGCACCTCCCGCCGCTCCGGCCGCCGCGTCAAGCGTCCGAATGAGTTCGGTTCGTATGGCTACGTAGTGGGAGTCGGTCCGGTTGTCGTGGTCCCACCGCGGCCGCGGGAGGTCGATGGGCACCGACTTGACGACCCTGGCCGTGTTCATCATGATGATGCGGTCGGCCAGAAACAGGGCCTCGTCCACGTCGTGGGTCACGAAGACCACGGTCACCCGGCTCCGCTCCCAGATTCGGGCCAACTCGATCTGTAGCCCCCGCCGGGTCAGAGCGTCGACAGCGCCGAAGGGCTCGTCCATGAGCAGGACTTTCGGCCTAACGGCCAGGGCCCGGGCCAGACCCACCCGCTGCTGCATCCCGCCCGAGAGCTGGTACGGATGATAGGTAGCAAACTGCTCTAGCCCCACGAGCTTGACGTACTCCATGGATATCTTCTCGCGTTCCTCCTTGGGCACGCCTCGCGCCGCAAGCCCAAGACCCACGTTGCTGATGACTGTCCGCCAGGCGAGAAGCCCTACGTCCTGGAAGACGAAGCCGATGTCACTCAGGGCTTCCCGGATCGGGCGGTCGCCAAGCGTCACCGTGCCGCGCTCGGCCTCGATCATTCCGTCCATGATCTTCAGGAGGGTGGTCTTGCCGCACCCGCTCGGCCCGAGGAGGCAGACGAACTCGTTGGGCATGATGTCGACGTCGATGTCGCGCAGGGCGACCAATTCCTTGCCTGTCGAGCGGTGGAGGTAAACCTTCCGCACACCTCTCACTTTGATGAGCGCCTCCATGGGACCCTCATCACCCCTGCCTAGTGTTTTGTCTGTCAATCCGCGTCGTCCGCCGCTCCGGTAGACCCGGAGACCCATCCGGGGCGGCGGACGACGCTGTTTCACTTAGTTCACCGTGATGCCGAGCTTCTCGCGAGCCTTTTCCATGTACTGCAGATCGGCCCACTGGGAGACCGGAATGTCCGGGATAACGCCGGCAGTGATCAGGAAGGCAGACGTCGTCGCGCAGGTCTCTAGAGTCATGAGCCCGTCGAGCGGGTACATGTCCATCTCGGTCATGACGTCGTAGAGCTGCAGGGCGACAGCCTCGTCCAGCCCCTCGACTCTCTCCTTGCACAGGGCCAGCCAGCCGGCCTTGTCCTCGTGGAACCACTTGGCGGCCTCGATCTGGGCCTCGCAAATGGCCTGGGCCACATCACCGTTCTCATCGAGCCAGGCTCTCTCCGAGCACCACATGTCATCGTGGAGACCGGGGAATTCCGCCTGCATCGTGGTCAGGGTCGGGTAGCCCTCGGCCCTGAGGATGAGGTAGTTGCCGCCGTAGACGAAAACCGCGTCGGCGTTGCCGGCCAGGAGGGCCGCCGCGCGCGCCTTGTTACCGCCGATCTGCATCCAGGTGACGTCTTCCTTCTTGAGGCCATGATTCTCGAAGATTCTCTCGGCGATGGTGTTGGCGATGGAGCCGGGGTCGGCGGCGCCAATCTTGCCGCCCTTGATCTGCTCAACAGTGGTCATGTCCTTGCGGCCGACCATCGAGTACATGTTCTTGGGCCGCTGGAGGGCGAAGGCGACCATGTTGGCGTTGACGATGTCCTCCAGGGAGTTGCAGGCCACATCGGCCTGGCCGGCCAGGAGGGCTTGGATGGCTTTGGGACCACCGTCGCAGTAAATGGCCTCGGCGTTGATGCCCCGGGCCTTGAGGATCTCAATCATCTTGTAGCCCACGACGTCGATTGCGTCGGGCGCCGCGCTAAAGGCGACACGCAGGATCTTGTCCTTCGTCGTGTCCTTCTTGCAGCCGGCGACGGGCAGGAGAAACGCGACCACAAGCATCAGGGCAAGAAGCCCCACGAGAACGCGAACCCTTTTGGATGTGAACGATCTCACTATTTGTCTACCCCCTAATCGAGTCTGCCTTGGCCTGGTTCATGGAGCGTACTGTCGTCCGGCGTCTGGCCTTGGGTCGTCGCCTCCCTCCACATCCGCGCGAGCCGGAAGTCACGGGCTTTCAAGTAGGCTAGGGTTTGGACCCATGGGCAGTTCGGCCCCAAGGCCCTGGGCCTGGGCCAGTTCATAGGCCCTAGCGGCCAAAGCCACGTCCAGGCTGGCCAACCCCTGCGAGATGATCAGAACACGCTCCTTCGGACTGGTCCGACCCGGGCGCCGCCCGGCGAGAACCTCACCGATGGTCGCGCTCACCCGGGCCGGCGCGTCGGGGCCGTAGCACTCGACAAGCTCGCCGGCCAGTTGCTCGCGACTGTCAACCACGAGGAGGTCCGCCAGGGCGTAAAACTCCGGCCCCGGCTCGGGCGTGTCCAGGCTGGAGACGACCGCCCCGGGTGAAACCCAATCCGCCGAGAGAAGCCCTTGGCCGGAACTGGTGCAGGTGAGAATCTGATCGGCCCCGCGCACGGCGTCCTCGATAGAAGCGGCCGGAATGGCCTTAAGGCCCAGGCGGTCGCGGGCCCTTGCCGCCAGAGCGGTTCGGGTCTCCTCGCGGCGCGAGGCGATCCTCACTTCCGCCAGTTCGAAGAGGTGGGCGTAGTAGGTCAGGGCGGCGGCGGCCAGACGACCAGCGCCGACCAGAGCCAGGATGCTGGCGCCACCCCTCTCCGCGGCGCCCCTGCCTCCGGACGGAGGGGGGGCCTCGACGGAACCAGCGGCCAGCTTTCTGGCCGCCACGGCCATGACGGCCACGGTGCGCTGGGCGTAGCTCCAGGTTTCATCGACAATGGCTAGGGGCAAGGTCGTGGCCCTGTCCAGAAGGATGATCCAACGGGTAGACCCCTTGGCCTCGTCAGCCTGGTGGCTGGCCAGGCGCACCCCGGCAACCCCCGCCATTTCAAGCACGCAAGCCTTGAGGTGATAGCGACCGCCGCAAGCGTCGGACATGGACAGGCTTCTCGGCTCGGACCAGACAACTCCGCCCCTGGCCTCCCAGCCTAGGGCGTTTTCAATGGCCCGCACGACATCCTCGGGGAGGAGGACGCGTTGGCAGTCCGCGGCGGACAGATAGAGCGGTCGAGTTGGCGTCCTCAAAGACATGAGTCAGCCCCCCAACTGGTGGTCGGATGACTACTGGTCCTACCACCTGATGACCGGCTGGTTCTAGGCAAATGACTCTTTACCTGCGTCGGACCAGCGGAAACCACTGGCACCGGGGCGAGACAAAACCATACAAGGTGGTCTGTGCGAAATCCGCGGTCCTGGGCCCTTACGCTGAAGGAAGGGGCGTCTTCAGTCACGAAGCGTTATATGCAGTGAAGCATAACGCATTGTGCGGTCGACCTAAGGCGACCCACCTAGGAGGGACGTCCATGCGGAAGCGTATCGTCTGGTACGAATTGGTCTTCATCGCTCTCATCGCCGCCCTGAGCATCGTCCTCAAACCCTATCTCCGAACCCCGTTCGCGTTTGTCCAGACGACCCTCGGCATTCCCGTCGGCGTCGTGGCCGGCGGGCTCTACATGTTCTGGCCCCTTCTGGCGACCCTGGCCGTCCCTCGCCGTGGGGTGCCCTTTCTCACTTGTCTATTGCAGGGTCTGGTGGCCCTGGCCACCGGGTTCACCGGTCTCCTGGGTCCGATGGCCTTCTTCTCCTACCTTGCTTCCGGACTGGTCATCGAGGGTCTCTACCTCCTGCCCGAGTGGAAGTCGTCTATCGGCGGCCTCGCGCGGGCCGTCGTGGCCGGGGGGTTGGGCAACGTCGCGGGGGCGGCCACAAACGCTTATCTCTTCTTTGCCCTAAAGGGCACGGCGTTTTCGGTGGCCTTGATCGCCTCGTTTCTGACCGGCGCAATTGGCGGGTGGCTGGCCTACACAATCGGACGCCGAGTGGGCCGGGCCCTTCGGAGGGAACAACGTGCGCCTGCGGGTGAAAATCTGGCTGGAGGAAGCTGAGGGTAAGGCCTTCGGCGACGGCGCCAGCGACCTTCTCGGCCGCGTTCGCCGAACCGGCTCGCTCCGCCAGGCCGCCTCTGAGATCGGCATGTCCTATGCCCAGGCCTGGCGGCTCGTGCGTGGGCTCGAGGCTAGGTTGGGCTTCACCCTACTCCAGAGTAGGGTTGGGGGACGCGTCGGGGGAGGCTCCGCCCTCACCGAGCCGGCCGAACGCTTGCTGGGCGCCTACGAGGTTTTCCGGCGGGAGTGTCAGGACACGGTCGTGAGTCTCTATCGTAGACACCTGGCGGCCATCATCCCGATCAGCGAAATCGCCGAGCCGGGCCGGCGTCAGGGCCGGCCGTCGCCGGAGGGAAGCGAGCCGGCAGAGTCAAGCGACAGGTAGTCGGCGGGGGTATCGACGTCAAGCAAGACCTCGGCCCCCGCTAAGACGGTCAGGATCTCGGCCTGGTGGCGCTCGAGCACACCTCGGGCCCCCACGTCGCCCGTTAGCTCCAGAAGTTCGGGAAAGAGCCGGCTGTCAATGAGCACGGGATTCCCCCGCCGGCCGGCGTGAACGGGGACAACCGCGGCCGGCCGCTCGGGCGAGGCAAGATAGGCGTTGATTAGGCCCCCGATCGTTCCGGCCGTCACCCGGGGCTGGTCGCCAAGGCAGAAGACCACGGCCCGAGGGAGGACGGTGCAGGCATCCGGCGATCCGGACGACGCGGCGAGGGCGGTTCTGAGTCCGGCCTGGAGGGAACTCGCCAGGCCCGAGCGGTAGTCGGGATTCACGACCACCGTGAGATCGGCCCGGCCGGGCCAGGCCGCCTCCAAGAGCTTCCGGGCCGCCGAAGCCTCGGGCCCCAGGACCACGACAACTCGGCCCGCGCCGGCTTCCGGGGTGCCTACCGCCCCGAGGGCGGCATCGACCGCATGCTCAAGGATCGCGCGGCCCGCGTAGGGAAGGAGAAGTTTCGACCGGCCCATCCGGCGCGAGGTGCCGGCGGCCAGGACAACGCAATGAACCGACAAGCGAGCGAGATCTGCCACGATCCCACCAACCTCTTTCTGACCGGCCCGTCAGGGGTCGGCAAGACGACCATGCTCTTCTCGGTTCTGGGCGATACCGGGCCGGGGGTTTTTGGTCCGCCCGGCATCGGAGGCTTTGTCGTCAAGCGGGTCTACGAAGAAGGCCACCGCGTGGCCATGGACCTGGTCGACCTCGGCAGCGGCGAACGAGCCCGGCTTCTGGACTTCGGCGCTCCCGGCGGCGGTCCTGGGGCCCCCCGGGTAAGGATCGAAGCCTTCACCCGGGTCGGTGTCCCGGCCATCCAGCGGGCCCTGCGCGCCGCCCGCCTCGTGGTCATGGACGAACTCGGCCGTTTCGAGCTGGAGACGCCGCTGTTCCTGGAGGCCGTTACCCGGGCCCTGGACTCACCCGTGCCTGTCGTGGGCGTTCTCAAAGCCGAGTCCAACCTCTTCCTCGACGGCATTCGCGCCCGTCCGGACGTCAAGGTCATCACGCTGGGCGACTCCGGCGCCTACGCGGAGGCCCGGGTCGCTTTCGAAGCCGCCTTCCGGGACCTCCTAAGGAGGAGCGGTCCAGACTGAAGACACGGCCCGCACACGCGAGGCCCGGCCGGCGTGGCGGTCCAGGCCTCATCCGCGCCGCTCTGACCTACTGCCTATCGCCGTCGTGACACTCGATCTTGTTGCCGTCGGGGTCGAGGAAGTAGACAGACTGGCCGTAGGGCGAAGGTCGCGGTCCGTCGGCCACGGGCACTCTGGCCGCGGCCAAGCGGGCCAGAATCGGCTGCAAGCTCGTCACCCTGAAGGCCACATGGTCGACAGTGCCGCCCCGCCCCGACAGCGTGCCGGCCTCGGCCGCCTTGAGGCCGAGGCCTTCCTTCAGGACGACCAGCGCGGGGGCGCCCGGCTTGGATCGCTCTAGGACAGTGAGTCCGACAACCTCCGTGTAGAACCTCACCGAGCGCTCGAGATTCTTCACCTTGAGAGCGAGGTGCGAGTGATGCTGGACATCGCTCACGGTTTGTGCCTCCCGGCTCATGGAGTCGAGGCGGGGTCCGCCGCGTGGCGGTAGACCCCACCGCTGATCCTAGTCTTGCCCCGCTACCTCATCGCAGCCTCACACGACCGCGCGACGACCACGGCCGGAGCGCGATCGCTCACCACCCTGCCTCGGGTGGCGCTTCACTCCGGCCAGATGCCCTGGCCGGTCTCGACAACCTCGCGAAGCCGGGGTAGCGAAAGCTGGCCTAGACCCAGGGAGGATAGACTTCTGGCCCTCGCTCGGAGATCCTCACCGAGGAGCCGGCAGGCCAGCTCGACCACGGCCGTGGTCAGCGGGGTCGGAACCCCACCCAGGCGGCCAAGATCCTCCATGGCGACCATGCCGTAGGGGACGTCCTCGAGCAGGAAGCGATGCTGGAGCTTGCGTGGCGCGGTGTCCCACTCGTAGGCGGGGTTGGTGGCCATGACCCTGGACAGGCTCTCGCCCTTGGCGCCCTGATGCCCGTACCACTGGATCATTACGTTATGGAACGGCGTAAGGGGCGTGCCCAGGGCCTGGCCGATGGCCAGGCGCTCGGCCTCGACACCCTCGACGACACGGCCGACAGACGGGGAGCAGCCTTCCCAGTAGAAGAGAAACTCGTCCTTGTCCGACTCTACCCGCCCGGCGTTGAGAACCAGGATGGGAGCGTGGAAGACGGTGTTGACGTTGCCGAGTCCGGTCTCCAGGACGCTGCTGGCCAGGCGGCACTTGGGGTAGAGGGCCTGCACGGCCTTGATGCCCCTCGGGCCGTCGGCGGCCGGGAAGGCCGCGGCCGACATACCCTCTTTGAAACCGCTGACCCAGCAGGAAGCCGGGCCGTCCTTGAAGCCCGAGTAGATCATGCACTCGGTTTCCATGATAATGGGACGTCCGGCGCAGCCGACCTCCCGGATACCCCGGGCGAACTCGATGGCCCCCCCGAAGTTGCCGGGGCTCAAGACCACGACCTGGCCGTCCTTCAGGAACCTGCCGACCAGCTCGGCGAACCGCCTTTGCCCAAAGGCCGGGACCACGGTCAGAATGACCTCGGCCCCTTCCACGGCCCGGGCCGGATCGTCCGTGGCCTCGACCGGGTGGAATCCGCCGGGCAGGTCGAGACCGGCGCGGACCTCAAGCTTGATACCGCCCTCCCGCTTCACTCCGTCCAGAGCCTGCCCGAACTCAGGCGCCTCGAACATCCGAACGGCGTGTCCCCGGCCCGCCAGATCGGCCGCGGTAATGAACGCGCCGTTGCCACCACCCAGAACCGCTACCCTCACGTGATCGGCACCTCCGACTAGTGAGCCTCGCCCTGCAATTGTAACCATCCCGCCACAAGGTCACCAGGTCATTCTACAACTGCGAAAACCTGCGTTCGTCCGATTGAACGGGATTCCTTCTCGCAAGTCTGTAGGTGGCTCGGACCGCAGGATTTCGGCGCCCGGTTCCGAAGACCGCGGGACGAAGACGTTGTAGGATGACCTAATAACCTCGCTGATTTTTGGGAGGCCTCTCTAAGCTCTGAGGTGGTGGTGCCCGTGTTCAAGCCTTTCGAGAACACCCGCAAGGCCGAGCAGGTGGTCCACGAGATTCTGGCCGCGGTCCGTGACAGGCGCCTTGAGCCCGGGGCTCGATTGCCCGACGAGAACAGCATGGCCCTGGAGTTCGAGGTCAGCCGCAACTGCGTTCGCGAGGCCCTCCGCATCCTGGAAACCATGGGCGTCGTGGACGTCCGTCACGGACGCGGGTGCTTTGTGGTCGACACGGCAACGGCCAGCGAGCCGGCCAGATTGTGGTTTTACTGGCTCAAGGCCTTTCAGAACGAGGTCCTCGACCTCCTGGAGGCCCGGGAAGCGATAGAGACCAGGGCCGCCCAACTCGCCGCCGGGCGGGCCACCCCCAAGGAAACCGCCGAGGTCGAAGGCTTGGCCGGCGAGATGGTCGCCGTTGCCCAGTCCGGAGATGCCGCCCTTGAAGCCTTCGCCCGTCTTGATCGGGCCTTCCACGCCGCCGTGACCCGGGCCAGCCACAACTCGTTTCTCGTCACCCTGGCCCCCGGTTCCTGGGCCGCCTCCGACCGGCAGGCCACCTTCCGCATCAACGGACGGATGCTTCTCTCGGCCCGCCAGCACCAGGAGATCTCCGCGGCCATCGCCGCCCACGACGCCGAGGCCGCCGGGCGGGCCATGTCCCGTCACATTCGCGATGTCATCGAGCAGGTGCGAGAGCAGGTGAAGGAGGCCGAGACGGACGATGGCTAGTCCGCGGACATCAAGTCGGCCGAGGCGCCTGGGCCAGGATCAGCCGGAGACCGGGGCAAACTAGAGATAGAGAAAGGGGACAAGGAAAACATGCCCGTGATCATCGTCGAACTCTGGGAGGGCCGGAGCGCCGACCAGAAAAAGCGCCTGGTCAAGGCCTTCACCCAGGCCATGGTCGACATCGCCGGTTCGAGCCCCGAACACCTGCACGTAATTTTTCATGATGTGCCGAAGGAGAGTTGGGGGCGGAACGGGGTGTTGGCCCCGGATCTGGTGAAGGAGAAGAAGTGAGAGGTCCCCCAGCCGATCACCCCGCTTGGCGAGGCTTTGCGAACGCGGAGCGCTGAACCTCGGGGCTCGTGCCGGACCCCCCAGCCACCGGGGGCACGCCTACACATCCCCGCGCTCGGAGCCTCCGCTCCATTGACAGGTCCCCGGCCACTTTAACGGCATCCTATGACACCCTGAACCGACTCACCCAGGTCACCCCATCCGGAGTTGGTTCAAAGCAGAGGTAGCTGTTTGGGGAGAGCGCGGTGCCGTTCCTCGATCCATTCGCTCACCGCCAAGTGCCGTCGTCGTCCGGCAATGACGTCTGCTCATTTCCCAGGCGCGGGGTCATTTCCTTCGGCTGCGGGGGTTAACCTTAGGAGTTAACCTGGTGTACGATGGGGGCAAGCGCTCGCATGCAAGCCCGAACCGCCAAGCGTGGCGACGGCACTCCGTAGCCGTAAGGGCCGCAACCAACAACCACTGAGGGAGGCGGTCCTGTGCGCTTCGAGGTTTGGGTCCCCATGCTCAGCAGCTGCGCCCATGTTCTCGGGGCCCTCGGGCCCTACCGCGCCTTGGTACCCCCATCGGTTAAGCTCGAGCTTCCCGATAGCCCATCCTTCGTGAGCCTCCAGCGGCTCAGTGAGGGACCGGGCTGAAGAGGTTCCTCTGGGACCACTTGACCAGGCTCTCCACCCCGCCCTTCTCGTTCCCGGCCGCCAGATTGGTGAAGACGGGTTCGAAGCGGTAATGGGCGGCCAGGGCCTTGAACTAATCCGGAAGGGTTTCCGGGTGAGGTTCGTGACCGCCGGGGTCCTGGTCAACGGACCACTACGAGACCAGGGCGACCGCCCTGACCACGAACCTGCCCTTCGCCCAGTGGACCCGGGCCTTTGGGGATGAGACTATGACCTCCTCCTCGACCGCCTGACCCACCGCAGCCATGTCCTCCCGCTCAACGGGGAGAGCTACCGCTTGAAGGAGAGCCGACGGAGGATATCGCCTAAGCATACCGACCCGCAGGCCCCGGAAGGGGGCGACAAAACCCCATGACCTTCACCACTCGCGAGATTCTTCACCTTGAGGGCGAGGTGCGAGTGATGCTGGACATCGCTCACGGTTTGTGCCTCCCGGCTCATGGAGTCGAGGCGGGGCTCGGGCGGTGCTTCACTCCGGCCAAATGCCCTGGCCGGTCTCGACAACCTTGCGGAGCCGGCTTGGCTTCTGCCCACTGTGCCACCAGAAGGTGGTGCTGGATGATACTTAACGGAGCAGTACTAAGCCGGTCACAGCCCGATGTTTCGTTTGTCCCCAGCGTAGCTGCCCGCCAGAGGAAATCCCTCTGCGACAATGCGCTCAAATGCCGGAGAGAAACCATAGCTGTGCAGGTCGTTAATCGCGACCATCTTTACGTCGGATATTGGGTTCTCGTCGAACTCGTTAGTGGGAAGGCGAATGGCTCCGCTGAGCCTTTCCAAGAGAAAGGTGATATGGACCACAGATGGTTCAACGTCGGTCTTATCGCAGACATGAAGAAGCTTTACTACTCTCGTCTTAAGTCCCGTCTCCTCTTCCATCTCCCGGGTCATCGCGCATTCAAGGGTCTCGCCGGACTGCAGACGTCCTCCCGGCAAGGACCATGATCGTGTATCGAGGGACTGCTTCACGATAAGGAGCCTTCCCGACTCAACGAGGATGCCGCTGACTCTCACCTGCACCAGACCAACACCCACGGCTGTCACCACCCCAGGTTGCCCTATCCAGTAGGGCGACTATTGCCGACGTAGAGGCACCTGACTCCCGCCGCATCTTCCGTATGCGCCTGCACCCGCTCCAGTTTCCCAACCAGCCCCCGTAGGGATCTAACCAGCTCTCCCCACAACAGGATATTGGCGGTCTCGTGCCCCCACGTACTCCCTGGTGAGTTCACGTAACACCTCAGTGACTTCGGCGTTGCTCAGCCTCCTCGCATGGGCGTGTCCTCGCACTCTCCACGAGAGCAATGACAGCAGAAGAAAAGGTGTCACAGGAGAAGTTGCCGCTGATCTTGTACCAAGGTATTGCGGCAAGTGCCCGCTTCATCTGATCTTTGGCGCCCGATTGAGCTTCTGCTTCCTGCAGAAGATCGGTCAACCACCGCGGGTGAACGTTATCGGTGAATTCTAAGACATCATGGGAAAGGAGGTCGTCAACTGCTCCTGCATCGAGCCGACCGATCTTGACGGTTGACTGGCTGAGATCAAAGTCAGGTGTCAGTATCAGATCCACACCATTACTCGGAATCACGGGTGTTCCGAATGTCTCTGAGAAATCATGAGGCCACACGTAGGTCTTCTGCCCGGATCTGAGGCTTATTCGTCGAAGGAGGTCCGGGTACTCTGAGAGGGTCCCGTCTTGTATGCCGATCCTCTGTGGCATGCCGATGGCCGTGACGGTCCCGTCTTGAACGGAGACGTAAGACTTGTCATTCGAGCAGAATGAAACCTCGGGTATGGAAGCTAGTGTTCTGCAGATTAGTGTCGTCTTCCCACTTCCCTTTGGGCCACAGATCCCCACTCCGATGTCACGGACCCTGAGTTGTCCCATGTGAAGCTTGGAGTAGCCCAGGTCATGGAGCATTGCCTCAAAGACGCCCCTGATGATACGAATTAGGTCGAACTGCACGGCCGTTTCGGCCATATTCCCAAGTACCAACACTGATTTCCTGTCGATTATGTACGAGAGGTCCTCCTCCACCGTGTCGACGTAGAGGGGTCCCGGCCTGCTGCCGCGGACAACCCCATGCCTGCCACAGTGGAGCTCAATCCTTGCCGAAGGGTCGAAGGGAAGAGTCGGAACATCTACGGCGTCTCGGTTGAAGACGAGGATGTTGTGCGAATAGCTGCGGCAAGAAGCTTCAGCCTTCACTGTGATGTAGGGAGAAACCGAGGCTAGTACATGGTCTGGTAGAGGGTCCTCGGAGGTCAGCCCTATTCTAAGCGAGTCGGACTGATACTGCACAGCGTAGTGAAAGCACTGTGCCAGATCTCGTTGCAGCTCAAAAGCTCCCATAGGCCCTCTTCCCCCTTCCCCCACCCCCCGCCACTGCCGCGGACAACCCGAAAGCCGATTCCGGTGGTTCCTATCCTGGGCCACTTCCCCGCCCGTCCAGAACACCTCAGGTGGAGCGATGGTTTGTCCCATGCCCCGCCCTTTACTACTCGGTATTCAGATTCAACCGGCGTGCTCCGGCAATCCGCCGGATACGGGTGTGCGGGATGATACGGATCCAGACACCACTGCCTCAGGTTACCCGCCATGTCGTAGAGCCCCCATTCATTGGGAGGGTACGCCCTGATTGGGGAGACTTCCCCAACGATGTGTCCGTAGTTAGCCTTTTCCTGAGCGGGTTCGTCGTTCCCCCAGGGGTATGAGTACTCGGGGTGCCCGCAAGTTGCACAAACCTCCCATTCCAGTTCGGTGGGAAGTCTGCCGCCTAGCAGGGACGAGAAGATGACTGCCCCGTACCACGTCACGCCCCGGGCCGGGCGATCCTCCCAGCCTGACCGAACCGTATACACCCCCGGTTGACGGTCATAGTGGATGGGATTGTTGGTGTTCACGTCATTGAGCAAGAGGTAGGCTCCACCCCGGTGGTTCGGCAGTCGGCAATCATTCATCAGACGGGCTATTTGGGCATTGGAGACCAGCGTTCTCGTGACCTTTAAGGACTCCACTCTGAGCCCATAGCCTGAGCGGGTGTATTCGCCTCTAGGTATCTCGACAAACCAACTATCGTCGATACCCGAATCGGAGAAGGAAGTCCGACAGATAGTCCTCAACCAAGATGAGATCTCCCCGTCCAATGTGCTTCTCCCACCCATAAAGGACATCTTCTTTCGTGCGGTAGTTGGAATAAGTGGAACCTCTGGTTTCCCGGGACGTTTCCTCTAGGAACTCCAACTGGGTGTCACTCACCTGCAATCCCAGAGAAGCCATGACCAGGGGCAATACAGTCTCAGTGTCGTCCATGATGTCTTCCAACCTGAGAACCACCGAATTGGGTTGGTCAATGATCTCGATCAGATACTCCATTCTGGATTTCCAGATAACAGCACAGAGAAGAGCCGGGTTGTCCAGCCAACTCGGTTCAACCACGTTTCGCTTGTAGTACCGCTCGGCTCTCTCACGGTAGTTCCACCAACTCTCATGGAGTCTCCGCTTCACGACCGATGCGATGAAGGCCCTCGGATCCCTCAATAGCACTAGAGTCTGGTCGAATCGCACCGCCTTCTTGAGCCAGCCGTACTTCTCAAACAACGCGGTCTCCTTGAAACCACGGACATTGGGAAAGGGGAAGTTCATCCACCGGTCCAGATCGCGGATGTACTCGATCGTCTCGTCCAGGCCCGCCAGTTCCCCGTGGAGGCACCTCACGTCGTATTCGTTGGCAGACCAGCGTGTTTCGTTTTCTCTAAAGAAATCAAGGTGCATGGAGAAAGGCTCGTTGATCGTATCCACCGAGGGGTGATGCCTTATGAGGTCAAGCACGCAAGAGGTGCCTGATCGATGCTGTCCGAAGAGGGCAAATGCCATGTCTCTCCTGATAGGTAGGAATTAATGACCATGGAAGTTTCAATGAGATACAGAGAATTCCTCCAGGGACAGGCTCGCTCGGACCTGGACCGGCGACGAGAGGTCCTCGTCATCACTAGGCTACAGGAACTTCTCGGGCGGGTCAAAGAGTTATTGCTGGAGTGGGAGAGCGGCGGGGCCTACACTCCGAAAGGGTGGCGATACCCATGAAGGCTCTTGCCCTGGGCGACATGGAAGGCGCGTCGGGCATCACGAGTGACCGCTTGTCGTGGACGCGGGGGAGGGCAGGGCTGTCCGGCCAAGGAAACAAGGACCCGGAGCGCGCCGGCTGGCTCTCGGTCCTTGCCGGCAGACTCCGGGTCCGCTTCTTGTCCCTTGTTCGCGCTTACTCGCCCGAGCGCAGATCGATGGGCAGCTCCGGCAGGGTAAGCATCGCGGCCGGCAAGAGCCCCACCGGCACGAGCAGGTGCTTGGTGGAAACCAAGAACTTGCCCTGCGAGTCCACCATGGCCACGGCGTAGAGGCGCCAGCCGGCGGCGGGCTGCGGGCTGAAGTTGTAGGCGCCGTCTGAACCGGTCGTCATCCCACCGAGCAGCTTCCACTGGGTCGGCAGGTTGAGGCAGCCCGTGAGGTCGCCTTCGTAGAGCTGGACGTTCTGGCCGGAGACTCCGGTCTCCCCGAAGATCGGATCGCCGCTCGGGGCGGTACCGATTCTACCGTACTGGGTGAGGGACCCCGTCAGAAGAAGGGGCTGGCCCGGCACGGCATCGCCGACCGGCTTGGTCAGCGTGAGGGTGTAGTCCGGCGGGGGCAGGTAGAAGCTGGGCAGTTCGCTGGCAACGCCCTGGATGTAGAGCTTGGCCGACTGGTGTTCCGGAATGTTCTTCGGCACGTCGGCCGGCGCGGCGTCGTAGACGTCGGTGGAGAACCGGCCCAGGGTCCGGCAGGCATCGTTCCGGTTGAGCTTGGCCACGGTGAAGCCGAGGATCTGCATCTGGGGCGCTTTGAAGTCGTCAGGGTCGTTCAGGTCCTTGACCTCGACGTACCAGCGGTTGGTCTGGCTCGGCGGCCAGTGCGAGGCGGCGTAGGCCGGGAGCGGGATATCGACGGTGAGACTCGTGCTCGTGTCATAGCAGACCGAGGCCATCCCGTTTGGATGCTCGTAGAGGACCTGCGGCTCATGACCCTCGACGCCGACCGTGACCTTGAACCAGCGCCGGCCCTCCGTGCTCTTGACCTTGAGGCGGGCGGTGTAGGCGTCGGGCGACTCGGAGCGGTCCGAGGGGTGGTTGACGAAGTACTGGAAATCGGTCAGCTGGGTCTCCAGGATGTCGTAGGGTATGGAGAAGAACCCGTTGCCGTTCCAAGTGTCGCCCCAGCTGTTGAGGCACTTGAAGACGCCCTTGTAGGTCGTCACCTTGCCGTCGATGGTCGCAGTCATTGTCCCCGCGTTGTCGTAGCCGACGATGCTGATGCAGTGGCTCACCGTCTGCCAGCTCGCATTGATGGTTGACAGCGGGCCTCCGGCGGTGACCGGGCCATAGCGCCAGAGGTACCACTTAAGACCCGACACTCCGGCCGACTCGGTGGTAATGGGATCGCTCCACTCGTCGACCTTGTAAAGGAGGGCCTGGTTCATGTCGGCCTGGTCGGGTTTGGGAACCTTGGTGAAATCGATGTAGTACATGTTGTTGCCGTCCTCGTCCTTCTGCCACACGCCGTTCACGTAGTAGGGCTCCCTTTTCGCCAAGTCGAGGTCCGACGGCAGCGAGCCCTCCAGGGCGAAGCCCCGGAACTCCGAGGTCGGGTCGGACTCGATTATCATCCACGTGATGGGCGGCCAGTCCGAGTCCGCGGCGCCCGGGTTGTTGGCTAGCCACTCGTCACGCTGGTGCTCGTACGTGTAGTGGAGCCACCAGTAGGACATGTCCGGGCTGTAGGGGTGTTCCATCTCCTTCAGCATCGTCGTGCAGTGGGTGATCGAGCGGGCGATGCAGCCGCCCCAGCCGTCCTGATTGGAGGTCAGGGTGATGTAGGGGGTCCAGTCGAGGCTGGCCGGCGGAAGGCTCAAGACAAAGTCAGGACTGGCGACTT
>Ga0315287_10000037_pt1 | contig 124109 bp, 69 predicted proteins | sample YL17G11_0_MG_FD_205037 | JGI IMG/M metagenome (GOLD analysis project Ga0315287, IMG submission 205037) | Sediment microbial communities from Yellowstone Lake, YNP, Wyoming, USA - YL17G11_0 | ecosystem: Environmental > Aquatic > Freshwater > Lake > Sediment | place: USA: Wyoming | collected... | reverse complement strand
TTTCGGGTGAATAAGCGACCGCTATATCTTCCCAGCCGGGCCGCTTATCCCCGGTCTTCTGCCAGGTGCCGCTCAATTCCAGGCGCAAATTCTCGACCGGCTCGGCATTAAAGGTGATCTCTAATCCTTGCGTCACCATTTTACCGGCGTTCTCCGACCAGGTTTGGTAATCGCCATTTTGATCCAGCTCGCTGATGCGGGTGATCAGGTTTTCCAGCGTGTTGTCAAAGAGGCTGATGTTCAGTGTGTAATCGGAAGAAAAGGAAGCGATGTAGTTTAATTCCAGGGTGCGGATATTTTCCGGTTGCAGGGAGCCCCGTGATGGTTCCAGCAACAAGTTGAGGGTGTTCTGGAAAAAAGAGGGCCGATTGATGGCCTGGCCATAGAGGAATTTGAAGGTGTGTTTCTCGCTTGGGGAATACAGGATGGCCAGGCGCGGGATGAACTCAACCTCATCCTGGTCGTAGATATTGCTGACCTGCTGGTAATAGATGGTGCCGCCGCCCAATATGGCCCCCAGGCCGTATTTGGGCATCTGTTCCAGCCTGGCCCCGGCAATGATCCGGAGGTTTTCCAGCGGTTTGTAATTAACCTGGGCAAAGATGGCCCGGGTATCTACACTATCTCCATCTGTCAGGTAAAAGTATCTGTTTAAAAGGGTTGAAGTATTTAGAGAAGGTACATCATACATATTAGATACTTTAAGAATTGATCTATATGATAATCCAGTTTCGATATTAAAATTTGAAGAAATATCAAATAGAATATTTAAATCGACATCCCAGGCCCGGGATTCAACTTCTTGTATTCCATAAAAATCCGTAAAAAGAAAATCGTATTTGATCCAGAGATGGTCTTGGATATAGGTTAATTTCCCATTAACAGACAATAAATCGGAGAGCCGATTCTTATAACCGAATGAGACGATCGCCCTCTGGTTATTATTAAAAGTTCCTTTATCGAAGCTCGGAACTAAGAAATAAGTATCCCTTAGGCTTTCCGCAAAGGTAAAATCGACCAGGAATTTTTTGAATTTCCCGGTGAAATTCAAATATTTCTCGTTGTTCTCCAGCCGGCCGCCGGTGCGCTGGTCTGCCGGTACGCCGCACCCAGGCAATAAAGCGGGGTCTTTGACCATCTTAGATAGGGGCTGGTCGATGCCGCCCGTGTCGTAAAGGGAGGCATTGAAAGCATAATTGAAATACCCCCATTGCCCGGAGGAGCTTAAGAACAATTTTTGGGTATCCATGGACCCCAGGGAGGCGCCTACCCGGTACCTGGTAAAATTGCGTTCCTGGGTCGGCCTATCGTCAATGGGGAAGTCGTGGGTCAGGATATTGATGACGCCAAAGAAGGCGCCGTTGCCGTAGACCACCGACATCGGGCCGCGGATGACCTCGATCTGCTCGATGGCTTCGATTGGGATCATGATTTTTGATAGTGGATAATTCGAATAGAACTCACTCACCTGGGGGATGCCGTTTACCATAATAATCATATTGTCGTTACCGACGCCGGACCAGAAACCGCGTACGCCAAAATTGGCACCATCCTCGCTGTAATCATCGATGGCATACAAGCCGGGGATACTCTCGAGTATCTCGGTCAGCGTCCGAAAGCCATGGGTCTCAATGTCTTTCCGGGTAATCAGCATCACGCTGGCCGGTATATCGGTAATCTTCTCCGGCACCCGGCCGGCAGTGGTGATCTTGACATTCATCAACTCTTCCAGGCTCATGTTAAGAAGCTCTTCATCGGTTTGGGCGAAAAGCCCCATCCCCAGGCCGGTGACCAGTACGACCAGCACCGTTACACAATGTCTTATCGTCGCATTTACAGGCATGTTACCTCCTCAAGTAACCTCGCGCCATAAGTATAGGATGAGCGGAACGGAAAGTCAAGGGAAAAAGGCAAAAAAAAATTCCCGGTCTTGACAATTCTTGAAAACCGGGCTATCATATCGGTCTCACCCAGTGTCACAGGCAAGTATCATGAAAAAGAACGACAGTATCGACCATTTTATCGACAATTCGGCTTATCTGTACCCGGCCTATATCTGCGAGCAACTAAAAAAAGCCGGTTCTCACAAACTCATCCAGGGCATCATGGAGAGATCCGGGAAGGAACTCAGCGAGGCGGTGCTGATCCTGGTATCGGTCATCAAATATACCTTCCCGGGGGGAAATGCCTTTGCCCGGCTGGAAGAGACCGATTCTTTCCAGCAGTATATTGACGATAACCAAGACCTAATAGTCGACCTGGCCTGCCGGAAAAAAGTGCAGGGCAATCTCCCGGAGAGGGGCCTACCCTTACTGGAGGTGCTGCATCGAGAACTCCAGGTGGGATCGCTGGGCATCGTCGAATTAGGCGCTTCATTTGGCCTGATCGGCCGCTGCCTGCTCGATCCTCGCCGGGTCATCAGAGACGAGGCCATTTATTTTACCCCCATCCAGCAAATACCGGAAAGGATTAAACCAATCGATGCTTACCTGGGGATCGAGTATGACCCGCCGGATCGAAAATGGATACTGGCCAGCGTATGGGATGAAGATATGGAAGATCGGTTGCGGCACTTCATAGACGACATCCGGCCCGATTCCCGTTTTGAATTAATAAAAGGCAATGCTTTCGGCTTTTCGCAGTTAAAAGCCGTGCGGGACCTGGTTGACGACGTAGATTTTATAGTAGTGCTAACCTCCTTTATGCTCTACCAATTCGATGAGGCGCAGCAGCGGGCTTTGAGGTCGGAGATCCGCAGGTTCACCCGGGAAGTCAAAGGCCACTGGCTCGACCAGGCGGTCAAAGTCTCTATGAACGACACTGCCCATGAATACTCGATCTCCTTTAACGGGAAAAGGGTAATCGACCTGGCAGACGACGCGTGTTCAAGCTGGAGGTGGCTGAGATGAACGGTATGAATGAAAAATTAGTGGATTTTTTTTCCCGGCGAGCCGATATCAGGGATAAGCTCTTATTCCCCGGCACGTTCCGGGACTATGCCGAAGATATCGGCCGGTCGCTGACCCCAGGGACTGAAAATAGTATACTGAGAAAAAAAATCCTGGAAGAAGCTGACAGGTTGCTGGGAAATGAGATACCGTTAGTCGGGCTTGATGATCAACTGCGGCAGTTCCCCCTCATATCTTGCGCAGATCATCACGGCCTGTTAAATTTTAGTTTCCTTTATAACTCAAATATTCTCTGTTCCCAGATCATAAAACAACTGAAATTGCCGTTTTTTGTGGTATTTTCTGGTGGAAATGTATCGATGTTGAACATATCTTACCCTCGGGGGTTTTATTTTAAAAGACAGAAATTCAATTTTTTCCCAATTGGTAAGTGTAAATGCCCTGTCTTCATTTTTAAAAACAAGTTATATGCTTTTAAAGATAAAGGTTTAAATAGTTTTGTCTCGAGTTATAATCATGAATCGATAAACAAGGAAGAGGAAAAATTCCTGGAATTTCTATTCTTAGATGCCCTGGAATTAGAAAAAGCTGGACAGAATTATAAGACTTTCTCCGATCAGATCACCTTTCTTAATTTCAAAATATGGAAATATTTTTTCGATAAAAAAATAAGAGCGTTCATTCCCGATATCTTATATCTACAGCTTGAGAAAATTATAAATGATATTGTTTTAGATGAACTAAATAAAAAAAATTCATTGATATATAATATTATTTTTGACCCTGATATAAGACGGATATATATTAATAACTTTTTTGGTATAAAAACTTGCTGGGGAGATAACTTCGGATCACAATTATTTTGGGGTATATCAGAATCAAATAAGTCAATATCTCTCTATGTAGATGATTCATCTAATTTGCTGAAAGGACAAAATTTCAGTATCGCTTTTGACAGAACGTTAATAATGGATGCCATCCATAATAAAAGGATCACTTCTTCAGTCTTCTTCGTCTTCTTAATAATAACTTTCATGGAAGGATACTTTGCTCTTGGGGGGCTGAACCAGATCGAATACCTGCCCAAGATGCAGGCGGCCCATATCAAATCCCTCCAGGAGATCGGCATGCCCGAGCTGGCGGAAAAATTCGCCAAACCCGTAGCCAGCGGACTGATCTGCGGCATGTTCCCCTTCGACTTCGACAGCGCCATCGATATGATCTGGCATTACAACTCACATAACGGCAAATTCAACGGCAACCTCGACCGGGGCATTACCCAGGAAGACCTGGACAGGGTCCTTAACACCCCCTTTACCGACCTGGTGGCCACCGGTATCGACAAGACCCTGGAGATGATGTAAAAGGTAAAGAGAAATAAAACATGTATATGATGGAGCGTGCACCTGGGGCCCGGACGGTCATAAACGGTAGAGAAGTCGATTATTTCAGCGGCTGTGGATACTTTGATCTCCAGGGTCATGCCGAGTTGATCGAGGCTGCCTGTGCGGCCGTAAAACGATACGGTATTTCCAGCGCCACTTCCCCCCTGGTTTACGGCAACAACCCGGTACTGAATCAGGTCATTACCAATGCCACCCGCTTCTTTGACACCGAAGACATTCTCTATTATGCTTCCGGGTACCTGGGGAATGCCATCCTGCTCGATGGTCTGAAAGACCGGTACGACTCGATATTTGTCGATAGAGAGTCCCATTATTCGGTGTTGCATGCTGCATCGATAGTCGATAAACCGGTTTTCACTTTTGCCTATATGGACGCCGATGACCTGCAAAAAAAAATCAAAAAACACCTGAAGGCCGGGCAAAGGCCGCTGGTGATCTGTGACGGCATTTTCCCCATATCCGGGGAGATATCCCCGGTTTTGGATTATCGGCAGGTTTTAAGCCGCTTTGAAGAGGCCATTATCTGTGTCGACGATGCCCATGCTACGGGCGTTATCGGCGAAAATGGGCGCGGTACTTTCGAGTATTTCGGCATCGAGACTAAAGGAGAAAATTTATATAGCAGCGGCACCTTGAGTAAAGCCCTGGGTGGACATGGGGGCATCATTGCCGGATCTGCCGAATTGATAAAAAAATTAAATGAGAATTCCAGCATCCCCCATGCCGCCAGCTTGCCGCCCATACCGGTAGCCGCAGCCACAGCCAAAGGGTTGGAGATCCTCTATCGCCAGCCGGAATTGAGAAAAAAATTATGGGCCAATGTGCTCTATACCAAAAACAGGCTGAGAAACCTCGGATTTCAGATCAATGATTCGCCAGTACCCATTATCTGCCTTCATTCCAGGGAAGAAATCGATTTTCTAACACTACAATCGAGACTATTCGATCGCGGGCTGGCCGTCATATATCTCCCTGGTGGGCGCTATACCAGTGTACCTTTGGGCGGGGCCATCCGCATATCCATCTTCTCTTCCCATACCAGGGAACAGCTCGACCATTTGACAGATAATATCGGCCAATTGATTTAAGATAACGATTTCTTTATCCAGCAATTTTGGAGGTATACATGAGGAAGACAAAAATCAGGACCGACAATTTTTTCAACCTGGTCACCCAGCGGGCCCTGGCCGAAAAGCTGGTCGGTTATGTTAACAAAGAGTTCTATGCCCAACAGTATATCGCGGTGATCCAGGCCAAATACAACCTCGAGAAGATCTACCGCCTCGACCTGGGACAGAACAATGACGGCTGCTCCAGGGAGGTCGAAGCCCGATATAGGGAATTAAGCCAAAAACAGGATCTCTCGCTCTATATCAAAGACTACCCGGAATTCATCTGCTGGGACCTGTTGCAAAAAATCGCCGCCCTGCACCGGATACCGCGGGAAGAATGGATACTGTTCTCTGCCGGCCTGGACCAGATGATCGGCATCATCGCGGCAGCTTTTCTGCAATTGAATGACCGTATCATGGTCAATTCCCCCTCTTTTTACCTGTTTGAAGAGTATTCCCGGCGCATGGGGGCCATCCCCATATATCTCCAGTTATGGGAAGAGGAAGGCTTTGAATGGAACACCGAGACTTTCGACGAATACCGGGATATCCTGAAGAAATTCAGTCCCAGGCTCATCTGGCTGGCCAACCCGAATAATCCTACCGGCGGTCTTTACCCCAACGACCTGGTTGAGTACATCGTCGATGAAGCGGCCAATTATTTTGCTTTTGTGGTTGTCGATGAGGCTTATGGAGAATACGTAGACCCGGATGGGGGGGTGAATTCAGCCTCACGTCTCCTGGACCGGTACGATAACCTGATCGTCTTGAGGACCTTTTCCAAAGCTTACGGTTTAGCGAGTCTCAGGATCGCCTATGCCCTGTCCTCGAATCCGTACATCATACAAGCTTTGAGACTGCACCGGGCCTATTTCCCGATCACCCAGCTTTCCTTTGACGTGGCAACCGCCGCCCTGGAACATATCGGTTACCTGGGAGAGGTCAGGGAGAAAACCGCAAGGAGAAAAGAGTACTTGACCCGCGAGTTGCAGACCCTCCCCCAGGTTTCGTATATAGACAGCCAGACCAACATCATGATGATCAAACATGATAAATTATCGGACGAGGGACTCATCCACCACCTGGAACAAAGCGGTATCATTGTCGCTCGCGTGCCGGGAGAAGAAGACCTATGCAAAAAATACATCCGCATGACCCTGGGTAAAGAGGAAGAGAATCGATATTTTATCGAAGCCCTGCGAAAAATTAAAGCCTGAGGAATAAAAATCCTGCCACCCTAAAACCTGGGCCATAAAAAAGCCGGGGTTATGAGAAAAATTTCCGGCAGGATAACGGCAAACCCGGCATCACTTTCCGTCTTTGATGGCCGTTGAGTATTTGATCACATAGGCCACACCGCTGTAAACCGTTAAGAAAGCGGCGATATAGAGGGTAACGGTACCGAGCAAGTAGAAGGTATCCCGGTAGGGCATTTTTTCACAAAGGATCAATATCCCAATGGCGACGAGCTGGAATGTGGTCTTCCGCTTGGCCAACCAGGAGGCGGAAAAGCCGGAATCTCTAACCAGGAAATAAAATCTGAAGGTGGTGATAAAGATTTCCCTTAAGATAATGACGGAGGCTATCCAGGTCTCCACCAGGTCCAGGCTGACCAGGGCCATCAGGGCAGCAGCGACCAGCAGCTTATCGGCCAGGGGATCCAAAAACTTGCCCAATTCGGTAATCTGGTTATACTTGCGGGCGATATAGCCGTCTATGGCATCGGTAACCGCGGCGATGACGAAGACCAGGAAAGCAAAAATCTCTTTATTGTGCATCTCCGTCAAGAGAATGACCAGGAAAATGGGCACAAGAACAATTCTTATAATGGTAACAGTGTTTGCCAGGTTCATGATAGATTCCATTTTTTATGTTACATTGTATAATTTAATCCAGAAAAAATCAACCATAAAAAACAGGATCGCACCAATTGAAGTTCAAATGGAACGGGCCAGGGTCAGGGCCCAGACCTCAGCCCCTGCTTTAACCAGGTTTCCCGTGCAGGTTTTGATGGTGGTACCGGTGGTATAGACATCATCCAGGAGAAGAATTCTTTTCCCCTTCACCCGGGCAGGATTTTTTAAAGTAAAAGCACCGGCCAGGTTTTTTCTTCTCTTCTCGCCGCTCAGGGTCACCTGGGCAGGGGTAGACCGGTTTTTAACCAGGTTATCGGCCATAACCGGGATATGGCTTCGCCTCGCCAGGTTTGCGGCTATTTCGGGGACCGGTTTAAATTCCCTTTTCCTGCTTGTATCGGAGGGTACAGGGATAATGAAGTCGAATACCTCGTTCATCCTGAACAACAGGGTTTGATGGCAGCAGTCGGCCAGGAAGCCGGTTAAGCTCCTGATTTCTCCGTACTTAAAAAGGATAATCGTTTCCTTCAATTCATGCTCATAGACCGAGTAGGAAACATGCTTCCGGTACAGGGGCGGTTGGATGAGGCATTCGCCGCAAACAAGGGTCGGTGTACCGACCGTTTTCCCACACAGTTGGCACAAAGGGGCATAAATAGGTTTGATCTTTGCCCGGCATTCCCGGCAAATAATGGCTTCATCGGGGAAAACGAGTAATTCCCCGCATAACCGGCACCGAGACCAGAAGAGGGCCAACCCGAAAGGATGAAAAAACTTCTTGATCGAAGAGATCACCTATTCTTTGCCTCCAGCACTAACGCCAACATATCCCGGTAAACTCACTGTCTCCCGGAGCCCGCCCCCCGGGTTGGTGAGCGTCGTTTTCCCGGACGATACCGGTCTAGACTTATTCACCAACCCAAACGGGGAGACGGTCCGGTTCAACAAGATTACTGAAAGATAAACAGTTTACCCGGAAAGGTGCAGGCCTTTGTCAACAGAATGGAAAGAAGGACAATTGGCAGAAGAAGAAGTAAGTTTGCATGCCATAAACGAGAGCGTTTCCAGGTTTTGGGCAGTGGATCGGGCAGGTCCGGTCGAATATGGTCGGTTCTGCCTGGACTCCTGTTTTTACGCCCGCCAGACTGTTCTTCATCTCATCGGGATTCAAGTTGGCAATCGTTTCTCTGTTAAGTGATAGTTTCTTGCTAAATTTTTTCATGATGCACTCCTTTAATGGTTTTTCTCGAAAAGCACTTTCACATACAACCAATCTTTCTGCATATTCCTCACGACACTACACTTACAACCGAACACCAAAATGCCTACTCTAATTCATCGAATTCTACCTTGAGTGGCAGAGTTTAAATACTTAAACCAGGGAATTACACCATACTGTGGGAAGAATGTCAAGGGTTTTCCTAAAATTTTTTTATTTTTTTTAAAAACCCTGATGAAATGGGCTCCTCATTGCAACAGGTTCTGGATAGAAACCCACCCCGATGATCAAGCGGGGAGCAGACTCCTCCTCTCTCGATCAGAAACCCAGGCTAAGACTCCGACAATATTACCGGGCTAGTGGCAAAACAATATCCCCGTTGGGCAGAAAATGGCTATCGAGAGCCGGCAGGTGATAAAAGCACTCTCGTTGGCCACTTGCCGGGTGGTGGTGGGGCAGTGGATCGGGCAGGATCTATCGAAAATGGTTGGTTCTGCCTTGATGCCGGTGGCATTCCCGGCGCGGCTACTCTTCATTTCAGCGAAATTCAAGTTGGCGATCGTTTTTTTGTTAAGGGACAACTTTTGGTTAATTGTTTTCATGACCTACTCCTTCCATTTTAAAGTTCCTTGGCTGCCTCTGGGATCGAGCCAAATTCCAGTATCTGGCTTTTCATGGACAAACCAGAAGATTAGATCATATCGCCGAGTAAAAGTCAAGTTTTTTAGGGAGAATCACGGCAGGAAAGCACAATACGGGATTTTTTTAAAAAGAAAGATGGGTAAGGCCGGTTGGCCTTACCCGGTGGGGGACAAATGTTAAGCTTAAAAGGAGGGATGGAGGGGTTTTATATATCGTTGAAGGTTTCTATTTAATGTCCGCTTACTCGCTCTGTCTAACTTCATCTTCTTATCGTTCATCGTTTCATTCCTCGTTATTCTCTAAGCAAGACCATTGCCAGGTTTTCCCGGAAACCCGGAAACGCTATTCTTAAAAAGCTTAAAGCCACTTAACCACCTTCCCACACATATTTCCAGGGATGAGACATAAGTTGATGGCCCCGATTCAATCAATCCTCAAAATTAGGCCGTTGACGGGTGTAGACTTCTCGAACCGACACCCTCTTAGCAACCATGTTTGCACTTGCAAAAAATGTCTCACGGCTACTTGACTCCGGGCACATATCAGGTATAATGCAGCCATGATATTGACCATATTCGGATACCCCAAAGCAGGGAAAACGCTACTCTTTAATCTGCTGACCGGCCAGCATGAGCAAATCTCGAAATTTTCCACCCAAAAGATCGAGTTTCACAAATCGATAGTGGATGTACCCGATGAGCGGGTGAAAGTACTCGCCGAACATTTCCAGGCACCGGCCATCTATGCCCGGATCGAGTACCTGGATACTGGGCCCGTCTCCTTTGGCGAGAGTAAGAGCGAAACCTTTATCGACCTGCTTCGGCGGGCCGACGGCTTGGTCCATGTGGCCAGGGGCTTTTTAGACCCGGAGATTCTCCATCCCCCAGGTCCCATTGACCCGCAACGGGATATAGAAGCCATGGAGGATGAGCTGAAAACCGTCGATTTTATCAGCGTGGATAAGAGGATCGAAAGACTGAAAAAAGATGCAGTCAAGATCAAATCCAAGGAACTGACCGAAGAGCTCGACCTGATGAATAAATTGAAGGACTGGCTGGAGGCCGGGAAACCATTGCGGGACCTGGCCGTCGATCCCCAGGAAAACACCTTGATGAAAGGTTTCAAATTCCTCTCGCAAAAACCCCTGATCAATGTTATCAACGCCGATGAGAATACCTATATGAAACACCTGGCATTAAAGAAAGAACAGGATGGATGCACCTCTACCCTGGTTTTTTGCGGCAAGATCGAGACTGAGCTGCTCGAGCTCGATGAAGGCGACCGGGAAATCTTTGCCGAGGAGTACGGCCTAAAGCAATATGAGTACATGAAAGAAACCTTCATCAAACAGAGTTACCGGTTGATGAATTTGATCTCTTTTTTCACCGTCGGCAAAGATGAAGTCAAAGCCTGGACAGTCCAGAATAATGAGACCGCTTATACGGCAGCCGGCAAGATCCACACCGATATCCAGGAGGGATTTATCCGCGGAGAAACCATCCAATGGAACGATTTTTTGTCTTCAGGCAGTTTCGCCGAGGCCAGTAAAAAAGGCCTGCTGCGGCTCGAAGGTAAGGATTATGTCGTGAAAGATGGCGATATCATCCATTTCCGGTTTAACAAATAGATAGGCTGGGTCGATATGCCGGCAGATAACCACACTTTAGAGGCTGGCCGGATAACCGGGTCGAGATTTTTGGCCAACACTTCATTCCACCTGGCCCTCCTCCTGGTGGTGGAACTGGCGGCTTACTCCGGGATTTTTTCTATATTCTTCCTCTCCGACGACTTTAACCTACTGATTGCCCGTTCCGATTGGCTGACTTTTGGCGAGGGTTATTTCCGCCCCCTCCCCCATCTCCTGGTTCATTCGATCTACCGCATATTCGGCCTTAACCTTTTCCCCTATCACCTGGCTTCCCTGCTCCTCCACTACCTCAATGCGGTCATCCTCTATTTAATCCTGCAAAAACTCTTTAGAAACCGCGCCATCGCATTGGCCGGCGCCATTCTCTTCTGTACCAACTTCCTCATCTCCGAGGCCGTATTCTGGATCTCGTCCGTCACTTCCCTGCTGGTGGCCCTCTTTTACCTCCTCGGTATCTATCTCTACCTTTGTTACCTGGAGAGGCCGAAACGGGGCACTTACGGCCTGGTGATCCTCTGTTTCATCCTCAGCCTGCTGGCCAAAGAAAATGCCGTTACCTTCCCGGTGCTGCTCGTGCTGGTGGAGATCGCTTTTAAAAAAGGGGTATTGGGCGAAAAATTCCAATGGCGGGCATGCCTGAAGCGGGTAATACCCCTGGCGCTGATCCTTGTCGTCTACCTGGTTTTTAAGTTTCATTCCGTCAGCGCGGCCATGGACCGGGAGACCCTGGCGATCGGCTATCATAATTTGCGGAATATCAGGCATCTTTTGTTGTCGCTGTTTACTTTCAATCCGTTTAACGATCTGCCTTTCGTGTTTATCGACATCAAGATCATCAACCTGTTTTTAAATAGTCCTATCCCGGCCCCGGTCATATCCTTTTGCCTGGGGAAATTCTGGCTGCCCCTGGTACTGGGCGCCCTGATCCTGCTCTTTTGCCTGGTCATGCTCTGGAAAGGGGAAATCAGGGTCAAGATAGGCTTACTGGCCTTTTTTGCCATCATGGGCCCTTTTATATTCATCTCCTCCCACCACCTGCTTTACGGCGGCTATTTCCGCTACCCCCTGCGCCTCTACTACTTACCGGCCGCATTCTTCTTTATCTTCCTTTCCGCCCTGCTCTGCCAGGCATCCACCTGGCTAAAAGCCCAGTTTCCACGCCGCACCCTGGTCATGCTGGTCGTCTTTTTGGCAGCCATTCTCACCTTATCCGAGCTGGTCAAAATAAGGAAAAGGACCGCCGATTGGCTCATCGCCGGGCAGGTTACCCAATCGCTGATCCAGGAAGCCCGGCCGTTTATGACCGTCGCCTCAGCCAGGACCATGATTTTCTTCAATGTGCCCGATAGTATCCGCGGCGCCTATATCTTCCGGAACGGTTTTGTCTCGGCCCTGTCCATATTTTACCCGCAGGCGCAGGTAGAGATTAAAATATCGACCACCCCGCCCGACCAATACCGGGTGCCGGCCCATCTGCGCGACCGGGGCGATATCCTCTTCATCGACTGCCGGGAAGGTCGACTCCGCCCCTTCTCGCCCAACCGCTAGCGGTCCCCCGCCGGTTTGGCCGCCAAAAAAAGGCACCGGACGGTAAACCCTTTGTCATGGCCCTATTCTACTGCTTCTGAAAGGCCATTTCAAGATCGCATTGCCCCAATATCCGGCAAAAAAGATGTATTTTCCCCCGCTTTCCCTCTTGACATTTACTTCTACCTGGCATTTAATATTAAAGGTAAAAAAAATGGACACCCAGACATGGAACTCAGATTAAGAAAAAACAATATTCTGGATATCTTGAAAATAAACGAGAAAATCAGCCGGGTCAAGGATATCGACTCCCTCCTCGACCTGGTCCTGCTCGAGGCCCGGACCATAACCGGTGCAGATGCAGGCTCCATCTACCTGCTGAAAGACAACCGCCTCTCTTTCGAATACGTGCAGAACGACACCCTGATGGCCAGGGACCAGCATGGGCACAGGTACCTCTATCAAAAACAGGAGATCGATATCGATAACCGCTCCATTGCCGGGTTTGTGGCCGCGAATAAAAAACCTTTGAACATCCCCGATGTGTACAGGCTCCCCGGCAGCGCCACTTACGCTTTTAACCGCTCCTTCGACGAATCGTCCGCCTACCGCACCCAATCGGTGCTGACCGTGCCTATTGTCACCATCGACAATAAGATCGTCGGGGTCATGCAAATCATCAACGCCAAAGATGCGCAGGGCCAGATATCTTCATTTTCCCGCGACGATACCCTGTTGGTTTCCCTGCTGGCCAACCAGGCCGCCTCTGCCATCGAAAGGGCCCGGATGACGCGGGAAGTGATTTTGCGCATGATCAAGATGGCCGAGCTACGCGATGAGAGGGAGACGGGCGCCCATGTCAACCGGGTCGGCGCTTTTGCCATTGAGATATACCAACGCTGGGCGTTTAAAAACCGTATCCCGGAAAAGGAGATCGAGCGGATCAAAGATATCCTGCGCATTGCCGCCATGCTCCACGATGTCGGCAAGGTGGCCATCAGCGATGTCATCCTGAAGAAAAATTCCAGCCTCGATAACCAGGAGTACGAGTTAATCAAACTCCATACCGTATATGGTGCCCGCCTCTTTCGGGAGTCCAATTCCGATTGGGACGACATGGCGGCACAAATCGCCCTCAACCACCATGAAAAGTGGGACGGCAACGGCTATCCCGGGCATATCGAGAACATTTTCAGCGAGCCCATCCAATTCAACCGCGGCAAGGCGGGCGAAGAAATCCCCCTGGTAGCCAGGATCGTGGCCCTGGCCGATGTCTACGATGCCTTAACCTCGCATCGCTGCTACAAGGATTCCTGGCCGGAAGAACGGGTAGTCGATTACATCGAGCACGAAAAAGGCAAGCACTTCGACCCCCAGGTGGTCGATGCCTTCCTCGATATCTATGATGTGATCAGGGTCATCCGGCAAAAATACCCCGATAAGCCCGACGAAGCCAGGAAAGAATCCAGCGACCCTAACCCCGACAAATGGTTCGACATTCCTTGACATAGTTTTAGTTTTAATGAGAATTTTTCACGATATCATTGACTTTTTCTAATAGAGTGGTATAGTTATCCTGTTAAAATAGATTAAAAGGAGCCATATAATGCTTTTACAATTTATGGTTGAGAACTTTCGGTCCTTTGATAGTCAAGTGACCCTGGATATGATCCCGGTCAAGAGCCGGATCCATAGCCATCATGTCCTGGTATCGGAGCCCAAAGGGCGGAGGGTCAAATGCCTGCCGCTGGCGATCTTATATGGTGCTAATGCCTCCGGGAAGTCGAACTTAATTCGTGCCCTGGCCTTTGCCCAAAAGCTGATTCTTCGCGGTACACGGGGCGAATCGCCAACAGGAACCAGTCCATTCCTCCTGGCCCCGGATGCCGCTGAAAAGCCCAGTCGTTTCGAGTTCGTTCTCAAACATGATGAAGTCCTTTATACCTATGGGTTTACCGTTACCCACAAGATGGTAAACGAGGAATGGCTTTTTGCGGTCTACCAAAAACAGGAACAGAGACTCTTTGAGCGGGTGACCGAAAACGGTAAGGCCCGGCTGGAGTTTGGCGATAAGTTGGCGCCCACACAAAAAGAAGCCCAACGCCTGCAATTCGTCGCCGATGGTACGCGGCCAAACCAACTTTTCCTGACTGAAGCGATCGAACGGAATGTCGATCTCCTTAAACCGCTCATGCACTGGTTCCGGGATCATTTGATTATTATCTGGCCGGAATCCCAATACCAGGACCTGGTCATGAGAGCGCATACGGACGAACAATTCCGCGAATTCCTGGATTCGTTCTTGGGCATTGCCGATACCGGTATCCAGGGCATCGAATTAAGAGAAGAGAAGCTCGATACGAATCGATACTTCTCGGGTTTACCCGAGGAAGCTAAGAAAAGATTGCTCGATAAACTGGACCGTACCCCGAAACAATTAACCGTGGTAGCCGGTAAGGTCTTTTTTGTCCTTCGCCAGGATCAGGACAAATTTGCCGAGATATTAACCCTCCAGACCAAGCATCAAAGTTCGGATGGTCAAACGGTATACTTCGATCCCCGGGATGAATCGGACGGCACCCAACGTTTGATGCACATAGCACCGGCATTGTTAAACCTGCAATCCAGCGAAGATGTCTATGTAATCGACGAGCTTGATCGTAGTCTGCACCCTGCCCTCTGTCGCTTATACATTGAAGCGTTCCTGGATGGCGTTACCCGTGCGGGGAAAAAAGGGCAGTTGATCCTCACCACCCATGAGACCAACCTGCTTGATCTCGATCTTTTACGCCGCGACGAGATCTGGTTTGTCGAGAAGGACAAAACGGGGGCCAGCCACCTGACTTCCCTGGCTGAATTCAAATACAAGGTGCGGGCCGACCTCAAGGTTGCCAGGGGTTATCTTAATGGGCGCTTCGGGGCCATCCCGTTGGTGGGCGACACCCGGAGACTATTCCAGCCAGGGGGGAATGTATGAGCCTGACCTCCCGCCGTCCGCGGCCGCTCGATCGGACCATTCCGCATCTACGCGACACGAGTTTGGTGGTGATTGCCACCGAAGGACAATGTACAGAGAGGCAGTATTTCTCCATTTTTACCGGGAAAAGCTCTCGCGTGCAAATTAAAGTCCTGAGAACCGATAGTGGGATGTCTGCACCCAAACATATTCTGGATCGGCTGCGGAAATACCGCCGGGAATTCGAACTGGGACCTGGGGACGCACTGTGCCTGGTTATCGATAAAGACCGCTGGCCTGACCAACAACTCAGGAATGTAGCGAAGGAAGCACTCCGACTTCGATTTGAGCTGGCCGTTAGCTGCCCTTGCTTTGAAATCTGGCTCTACCTCCATCATGCCGATCCAACGCCGGATATGGAAACGATGAACAGTCGCCAGGTGGGGGAGGCATTACGGGACTTGTTGAATGGGTACGATCGTACGAACCTGGATCCAACACAATTTGAGCCCCATGTGGAAGTCGCCGTTCACCGGGCAAAAATCCTGGATATTAATCCAACCGACCGTTGGCCCAATCGGCTCGGCACCAGGGTTTACCGTGTCATCCAGGCTATCCAGAAGCGTATGTGATATAAAGTCGATCCGGCCATAGCACCATCTCTACTGCTCGATCAAAAGGCTGATCGGGTAAAGCCCCCGGATGTGATCGAGGGCCTGGGCCAATTCCTGGGGCCGCTGCGTGCCGAAGAGTACCCGGGATCCGTTCTTCAACTCCAGTTGCAGCCCCATGTTTCCCGATACGTTATAAGCCATGTTTCCCAGGCATTTCAGACCGCGGATGCCCCAACCGCCGTATTCCCGGATGGGCCGGTACTGCCGCACGCCGAAAGCGGCCACCTCCTGCCAGGCGAGGTGATGGATACGGCGGTGGAAAGGAAAGTACCGGTAATACAGCCCAGCGCGCCGGATCTCCGTTTCCAGCCGCGTCATTGCCAGCATATATAATATACCCACCAGGAGTAAGCCTGTCAGGATCAATACCAGGTCCGGCGCCGGGTGCTCGCCAAAAGGTTTGCCCAGGAAAATTTGCTGGATAAAGCCGTAAACAAAGAATCCCACCGGGATCAAGATGATAGCCCAGAGCCACTTCTGGCCAAATCTCTGGCTCTCTTTAAAAAATATCTCTTCAGTCATGCCCCCATTATACTCCCATTTCCGGTCCCTGGAAAGAGAGCTTGAAAACCTCAATGGTGCGGCATGAGAAGAAATCGGTGCCGGATTATTTAGGGGGATAAATGTGCTTGACATGGCACTTTGCTTTGGTATAATATACTTTTGGTTACGATCGATGTAACCTGGGAAGTCAAGATGAATGAGGAAATGGTTGGCACTCAAGGAAGCAAGGATTACCTGGAAAATGGTGGTTGTACGCTGAACAAACCGGTAAAGACAATCCATAAAATCGTTAACGGCGACTCCAGGCAAATGAACCTGGTTGCCGATGAATCGGTTCATCTGGTGATTACTTCACCCCCATATTGGCAATTAAAAGATTATGGGGATAGCTCCCAAATCGGATACCATGAATCCTATGAAAGCTATATTAACAATTTGAATCTCGCCTGGAAAGAATGTCACCGTGTCCTGCATCCCGGGTGCCGCCTGTGTATAAACATCGGCGATCAATTTGCCCGCTCGGGATATTATGGAAGATACAAAGTTATTCCTATCAGGACGGAGATCATCAAGTTTTGTGAAACCCTGGGTTTCGATTACATGGGTGCGATTATATGGCAGAAGGTTACAACTACAAATACTACAGGCGGGGCAACGATAATGGGCAGCTTCCCTTATCCTCGCAATGGTATAATAAAACTCGATTACGAATTTATCCTATTATTCAAGAAACAGGGCAATCCGCCCCGGCCTACACGGGAACAGAAAGATCGCTCTAAGATAGCAAAAGAAGATTGGAATACGTATTTCTCCGGGCATTGGTACTTTGCCGGTGCAAAACAGGAAGGACATATGGCGATGTTCCCTGAGGAATTGCCTGCGAGGCTCATCAAGATGTTTGCTTTTGTCGGTGACACGGTTCTTGATCCTTTCCTTGGAAGCGGTACAACCTCGATAGCTGCCAGGAATCTTTGGAGAAACTCAATTGGGTATGAAATCAACCCGGATTTCATCCATACGATCAGGCAAAGACTCAATGTGGAGCAAATGGATATTTTTGCTAACGAATACAGTTTTTTTGAAGATATGGCAACGATCGATTGCCAGCAAGAAATAGAAAAGCTACCCTACGTCTTCAAGGACCCCCATAACCTGGATAAAAAGGTTGACCCCAAGAAGCTTCTTTTCGGCTCCAAGATCGATGGAAACAGTGCACACCGTGAAGAATACTTTTCGGTTAAGGAAGTGATTAGCCCTGAGCTTATCAGGCTAAGCAACGGGTTAATCGTCCGCCTGATCGGAGTCCGGGAGAATGCAGGGATGAATATCTCTGCCACCAGTTTCATAAGTGAAAAGACGAAAGGACAAAAAGTCTTTCTCAAATATGATCTTCAGAAACACGATAGCCAAAATCGCCTGCTCTGCTATGTGTACCTGAAAAACAAGACATTTCTCAATGCCCACCTGATCAAAGAAGGTTTGGCAACAGTAGACCATTCCATTGATTTCCGCTACAAAGATAAATTTATTAAGTTAGAGGCACAGCATGGCTAAGTGTCGCCCCATGATCAACGACATGAAATGATCTATAAAAAACGCTCGACCGGTACTTGAAATAGACGGCTGAGTTTTTTTGCCGTCTCTTTGCTGATATTCCGCTTATTACATTCCATGTCGGATATCTTTTGCCTGTTGAAATTCCCCAGTTTCAGGCCCAATTTTTCCTGGCTAAACCCGGCATTTTGCCGGTAGATCTTCAGGGCCTCCCCAGGGGTGGTAGAGGCCCTTATTTCTTTATACCAGTCTGTCTCAAAGATATTAACCATTTCCTCGTCATCTTTAAAAAGTTCGACATCCTGACCGAATTCTTCCTTAAGATACTGCATAACTTTTGTTGGGATGTTCCCTCTTAACTCGAAAAGCGGCTGACTAGTACGGTGCTTTTTCACGACTGCCAACATAATACACCTCGATCATTATAGTTTTTTTGTGTAGTCCCAGTTTCTTTTGCACCCATAATGGCAGCTTCTTTAATCCTTTTAGTACCTTTTTCTTGATGACGACATCGAATTCCACTGGCGCATTGTACCCCATTTTTGGGTACATGTCAATACTTTTTTCAGGGGGTTTCTATCTAACTGGGGATGGTGAAGCAAAACCCTGGTCCAGGAGAACCCCGGCATAAATTCAAGGTCTCCGGGAATAGGGCAGCAATTGCCGGGAACGGTGCGGCAGCCATTCATGATCGAGCGAACTTAGGTAGGCCGTTTCGTTCCTACCCGGCGAATCGAACGCTCCCCTTGTTTAGGGGGAAAAATTTCGATGTTTGAGCGTAAGCGAGTCCGAAATTTTAGTGAGATGAGCCGTTGGTAGGTAAAATGGCCGGACGGTGAGCGAGACATGAATAGCTGCGTGCTAATGTCGCCGGGCGATCTGCAGGAAGTGCTCCACGATCTGGAAATAACCCCCAACGATTTGCCGAAAGTGCCGGGGGGAATGCCGATCCGGATAAATCGCCGCCAGTGCCTTGACAAAGAGACCTAAAAATAATATTATTATCGACGGAGGTTAGAATGAGTTCAGTAACATCGGAGACGGTCATTCAAAAATTCGAGATACTCCCTGAGAGTGCGAAAAGGCAAGTCACTGATTTTATTGACTTCCTGCTGCAAAAAAGATCCCCCAGGAAGAAGAAAATCGACAAAAAGATGTTGCTGGAAATCTCCCAATGGACTGAAGAGGACATCAAGGCGATAAAAGACGCCGGCAAGGAAATCAATAAATGGCAGTTGGAAACCTTTTAATAGATACCTCAATTATCATCGATCATTTAAGGAAAAAAAACAAAAACGAGAGCCGTCTCTATCATATCGTTGGCAAATTTAACTTATTTGTTTCCGCTATCACGGTTTTTGAACTTTTTGCCGGTGCAATTAATGATCAGAAAAAACAAGATATCTCTCATGTCCTGGAATACGTAAAGATTATCCCCTTTACACGAGTAACAGCCCAAAAAAGTGGAGAGATCTATTTATCCCTCTGGAAAGAAAACCAGCTTATCGAAACGAAGGACCTTTTCATTGCGGCAACCGCATTATCCCATGACCTGGCTTTGATGACATTAAATCTGAAACATTTTCAACGTGTCAAGGGGTTGAAAATATTGTAATATCCATCGTGAGGATGGTGAAGCAAAACCCTGGTCCGGGAGAAGCTGGCCACCCATATCCTGTAGGGGTGTATTGCCATACACCCCATCCGGCGGCCATAATATCGACCCTCATCCCCCGCCCCCATTGTCTGAACCATGATGGGCATGATTCCATGAAGACTATGATTGCCGGAAGGTATAACTGTACTTCCAGGAAGGAAAAGTAGCTATGAAGACCGTCCTGGATGAGAAGTAAGAAATTTGGCATGATGAGGATGATTTCAATAGCTTGACATTCTCCAGTTACCCTGGTATACTGCCTTCTTGAAAAATCTTCGATGAGGAGGACACATGCCTGAGAAGAAAAAGTTCGAGGGGCATGGGTGGGCATAAATCCAAATCGATCTTATTGTACAACCTGACCGCTAATTCGGCCTCCTATTTATGCCAGTTTTTACCCGGCGCTTACCTCCAATTCGATTCAAGCAAGGGTATTTTCAACCATGATATTTTAGCTAAGAGTATCGATTTTCAAGCGGATCGAATAGATAAGATGAAAAGGTATTGTTTGCATTGCGAAATCGTGGGCGCCTGTCGCGGCGGGTGTTTGTCCAGTGGTTTAACCGCTTTCAACGAGTTGAACGAAGCGGCATGTAGCTATATGAAAAGCCTTTGGTACCTGTGTGTGAAAGAAGAATTTTTAAAAAGCGAGGACATGAGTAATGAAAAAAACCAGGTTTAGAAGCATCGTCATCGGATTGTTTATCCTGGGAACGACTATGGGCCTTTTCCCTGGCCAGGGGACGGAGATAAAAGATCAATGGCCCCTGCAACTGATCAAAAAGATTCCCTGCATATCGGAGGAACAAAATTATTTCATTATCCCGGCAAAAGACCGGATAAAATTCTTACCGGGCAGCGGCGAGATTATGGCTTTATCCTTTAAAGAAGGGAAATTTTTCCGATTCAAGACTGATGGAAGCTATGCCGGTGCCATTGGCCGTAATGGGGAAGGCCCGTGCGAGCTCCAATTCCCGGCCGATTTCTTTATCCTTGCCAATAAAAGAACGCTGGTCCTGGATAAGAACCGATTTCAATTAAAGGTGTTGGCTATTACCGACAAATGCGAAGAGATCAAGAGGTTTCCCACCCCATATTCCGATTTGGTGGACATCGTTGAGCTAAATAGCGGGGATTTGCTGTGCTTAACCGCTTACCCTTTATTGCCGGAGATCTACGGCGACAATGAAGGAAATTTTCTTCACATTTTTAGACTGGAGAAGAAACAGAAACGCCTCGATTTCTTCCCGGTTTTCGATAAAGATAAGAAGAGCTCGATCGCCAGGGGCGAATATGGCGAAGGCGACATTTTATTGCATGACGACAAGATATTCCTGGTCTACAATCAACCGTCTTATCTCTATATACTGGATACCAATGGAAAACTTGATAAACGCATCTCGACCCAATTCCCCTTTACCCGGTTAAACCGGGCCTATGAAAAGAGGGTGGAGAATAAAGACGCCATCCAGGTAGCGATTAATATTGAGAAGAATTGTAAAATGAACCTGGTGGTGAAAGACCGGGAGATTTACCTCCTGAGCCGCATAAATCAAGGCGATCAAGAAAAACCCGCATTTGTCTTCTACCTGAGCCGGATCGATTTTAAAGAGGGTAAGATCGATCGACATTCTAGACTGGCGGCCCCGGGGATTGACCTGGCTGGACTCGATTACAAATGTTTCTCCGGTGAAAACCTTTTGCTCTGCGACGATGATTTCCTCTATGTCTTTAAGTTTTAAAAAAATGTCCAGGATGATCGTGGCCCTGTTGGTGTGGGTCTTGTGGCTGAATGCCTGCGTTTCTAAAATGGAGAAGCCGATAGCGTCCGTAAGCGGGATTCAAGCTGAAGAAGCGGTTTTCCTGGAGTATAAAAATGAAGGCGACCGGGAATTTAATAAAATGTTCTGGCAGGGGTGGCAGAATGCCATCGATTGCTATGAAAGAGCCCTTGAAATCAAAAATGAACCGGGACTTACCGGGCGTCTATTCGAGGTCTACCTGCTGATCGCCTTCCGGGAGTTATATCTGCAAGTTCCGCTAGCGAACCGGGAACAAAAACTGGCTAACCTCTCAAATCAGATTCCAGGCAGCGAATATGGCGTATTTGTAAAAATTATCGGTAGCCTGGGCATGAAAAAAGCCTTTCTTATCGGCGGCGAATACCTGGGATATTATGATCCGGAAGTTGAAAAAAAACCTGTGGCCAAAAGGGACGATGTGGATTACCGCTATTACCTGTATATCCTCTGGTTGGGTTTCAGTCGCCAATACACACTCCAAAGCCAGGCGAAACAGGCGTTTGATGAAAGGTTCCCGGAATCCAACCTGTTCCTATCCTCTGCGCAGGATATCTCCCTGCCTTTGATCGACCGGAAACTCGGTGAATACCCGGATTTTGCCGAACTATTCCTGGCGCGGGGGAATCTATACAAGGAGAAGCGCAAATACCTGGCCGCTATCAGAGATTACCAATCTGCCTTTAAGATAATGCCCCAGCTCTTCCGGGCATATAACGAAATTGCCGGTATTTATGTCTTCATACAGGATTACCGGCAGGCTATCGGCTTCTATGACCGAACTTTAGAGGTCTCTGCCTACGAGCCGGTGGCCCTATTCGGCAAAGCCGTCTCGCTAAGCCACCTGGGACAGATCGATGAGTCGAATTCCTTGTTGCGGTTGCTGCTAGAAAAACAGGCTCTCAATCATGGCGAAGCCTATTATTACCTGGCAAAAAATCATTACAATCAACAAAAGTTGGCTGGCGCCCTCGAGTACATCGATCTGGCACGCAGCTATTTGCCTTACTCGGCGGAGGTGAATATGTTGTCCGGTTTGGTGCACCTGGCCAAGCAGGACCATGATGGGGCGCGTGCCGATTTCCTAAGAGTGATCGATGCCGAGGAATCTTCCGGGGATGCCCATTATCACCTGGGGCAGATAGCCTGGCTCAGAGGGGAAAAAGAGAAAGCCCGGGAATATTACCGGCAGGCAGTGGAGTGTTTCTGGCAGGAGAATCAAGGATTTGACGGCAAGTTAACCGAGCTAAACGACACGGAGCTTTCGGAAACGGATAGAGATAGGGCAATCTTAAAGATAAAGAGATTACAGGCAATATTTTTGCAGGATGCGATGAAAAAGACAGCCCCGGTGCTCCGTATCTGGCAGCATCGACAGGGTATCAGCCGGTTAATCGACATACAGGCGAAGCTGAAAGAAAAATACCGGGAAACGATTACTGTTCATTTGGAATGATGATGATCCGAAATAATTGCCGGGAATATACCGGATGTCGCCGGGAACGGTGCGGCATGAGAAGAAAACGGTGCGGGCACAGAGGTAATCGGTGCGGTATGAAAAGTAATCGGTGCAGCATGAGAAGAAATTGGTGCCGGATGAAAAAAAGTTGGTGCGGGCAATGAAGAAATCGGTGCGGTATGAAAAGTATAAGGTGAGGGACGAGAAGAAAATGGGAAACGGGTCGAGGTGGCCGGGCATGAACCAGAAATCGCCCGGAATGATATGCGGCAATTCATTTCCATGTCGAAAAATGGAAGGGGGGTTTGAAAAATGCGTCGAAAAATGATTGACTTTTTCAAAATTTCGACATAAGATAGAGACATGTTTATTGAAAGAACCATCAACCTGCCGAAGAACCGGCATTTTTTCCTATTTGGGCCGCGCCAGACCGGGAAGAGCACGCTCTTAAAAAGAGAATTTGCCCCCGGGCAGACCCTTTATTACGATCTCCTGAAGAGCGATGTCTACCGGCAACTGCTCAGCCGGCCCGAGACCTTCAGGAATGAGGTCATGGCTGCTATAAAATCGAAGAGTATTTCCCATATCATTATCGATGAGGTGCAAAAGATCCCGCAGTTGCTCGACGAGGTCCATTTCCTGGTGGAATCGGGTGTATCGTGTTTCTTCATCTTAAGCGGCTCAAGCTCCAGGAAGTTAAAGAGGTGCCAGGCCAATATGCTGGCCGGCAGGGCCTGGACATTCCAGTTGTACCCTTTTTCTTCCCTGGAATTGCCGGCCGGTTTCGATCTAACTTCAGTCCTGAAGTTCGGCACGTTACCGGCCGTCTATTTGACCGCCGATGAGCATGAGAAGAGCGAAACCCTCCGCTCTTATGTGAATACCTACATCAAGGAGGAAGTGGAAATCGAGGCCCATATCAGGAACCTCAGCGGGTTCTTACGGTTTCTGCCCATGGCCGCACACCAGAATGGCGAGTTGATCAATTATTCGAACATGGCCCGGGAGACCGGGGTCTCCCTTCATACGGTGCGGGAATATTACAAAATCCTGGAAGATACGCTGCTGGGGTTCTTCCTGCTACCTTACGGCGCATCCTTGCGCAAACGCATGGTCAAGCACCCCAAATTTTACTTTTTCGATCCGGGGGTGGTCTCTGCCCTGGCCAATCGATTGCGCACCGATTTAGCGGAAAACAGTTACGATTTCGGCAGGGCCTTCGAGCATTTTTTCCTTTTGGAGATCATCCGCCTGAACCATTACCGGCGACTGGACCTGGACATATCTTTTTACCGCACCGAAAGGGGGGCAGAGGTAGACTGCATTATTAAAACCCCGGCCGGCAAGACCCTGGCGGTGGAGATAAAGTCTACGACTTCCCCATCGTCAGCCATGCTGCTGGGTCTGCTCTCTTTTAAGGAGCGGGCTTCAGCGGCGCAAGCGATAGTGGCCTGCCGGGTAGAGCGGCCGCAGCTTATGCGCGGCGTTTCAATTTTACCCTGGCAAGAGGCCCTGGCTTTAATCGCCAGCGAGGCCTGACCGCCCAGCTCCAGGCTCTGCTAAAATCGGCGTGGTTAAATCTGGCTCAGTTTCTTGTAGTATTCGTGTTTGTTTTTCTTAAACTCCACCGCCTGTCTGAGCAGGTCATCGGCGATCTTTGGAAACTGCCATTTCAGCGTCGCATACCGGGTCTCGCCCATCAGGTACTCGAGTAAGTCGGTCTTCGGGTCTTTGGTCTCATAGAGGAAGGGGTTCTTGCCTTCGGCAGCCAGTAGCGGGTTGTAACGGTAAATGGGCCAGTAACCCGATTCGACCGCCCGTTTCTGCTCTTCGATCGACTTGCCCATATCGATACCGTGATTGATGCAGGGAGAATAGGCGATGATGATGGATGGGCCGTTGTAAGCCTCTGCTTCCAGCATGGCTTTGACCACCTGGTTCATGTTGGCGCCGAGAGATATACAGGCGACGTAGATGTGACCATAGCTCATGCTGATGAGCCCGAGATCCTTTTTACCGGTGCGTTTCCCGGCAGCGGCAAATTTGGCCACCGAGGCCAGCGGTGTGGCTTTGGAGGCCTGGCCGCCGGTGTTGGAATAGACTTCGGTATCGAGCACCAGCATGTTGATGTTACGGGTGTTGGCGAGTACGTGGTCCAGACCGCCATAACCGATATCGTAGGCCCAACCGTCCCCGCCGATGCACCAGACGGATTTATCGACGAAGTAGTTACCCAATTCACTGATCTTCTGGAGGATGGCTTTGGTGTCTGCGGACGCTTTGTCCAGGGCTTTGGGCAGGAGCGACCGGGTGTGGTTGGCGGCATTTTGGGCTTCGTCGTCGGTCTTGAGCCAGAGATCCAGGTTCTTTTGCAGGGCGGCGGCGATCTCCTGATCCGCGCCTTTGGCCAAAAGCTGGTCGATGTTCCATTTGAGTTGCTTGCGGTTGGCGTCTACGGCCAGTCTCATACCGAAACCGTATTCGGCGTTATCCTCGAAGAGCGAATTGGCCCAGGCAGGACCGCGGCCATCTTTGGATGTGGCATAGGGGGTGGTGGGGAAGGTGCCGCTGTAGATGGAGGAACAGCCGGTGGCATTGGCGATAATCATGCGCTCGCCAAAGAGCTGGGTCAGGACCTTCAAATAGGGCGTTTCGCCGCACCCGGCGCAGGCGCCGGAGAATTCGAATAAGGGCTTGCGGAACTGCACACCTTTGAGGGTGTTGATGGCGGCGCCGTCGGTGATGTTATCGGGCAGGTTGTCGAAATACTCGGCATTGGCGAGCTCGCCGGCATGGCGCTCCTCATCGATGGGCTTGAACACGAGGGCCTTCTGGTCGGTGCCTTTGCGGTTGACCGGGCAGACATCGATGCAGTTGCCGCACCAGGTGCAATCTTCGGTGTAGACCTGGATTTTGAACTGTAGGTTTTTATCGTTTTTGGTGTTGGATTTGATGGTCTTAAATGTGGCCGGGGCATCTTTCAGGGCAGCCGGCTCGATCTGTTTGGCCCGGATAGCGGCATGGGGACAAACCATAGAGCACTGGTTGCACTGGATGCAGTTTTCCGAGAACCAGTGGGGCACTTCCGGGGCAATACCCCGCTTCTCCAGTTTGGAGGTGGCGGTGGGCACTTTGCCGTCCAGGGGCATGTGGGAGACCGGTATGTCGTCGCCCTTCAGGTGCATGATTTTCTCGATGACCTGCCTGGCAAAGGTACCTGCGGTATCGGGGATGAGTTTTTTCGGTTCAAAGGATGTGGTGATCTGGCTGACACTGGCCGGGATTTTAACCTGGGCGAGGGCCTCTTTGGTCTTATCGACGGCATCCCAGTTCATCTTGACTATCTGGTCGCCTTTGGTCTTAAAGGTCTTCTTGATGGAGTCTTTGATCAACTGGATGGCCTTACTCTCTTCGAGGATACCGGAGATGATGAAGAAAGCCGCCTGCATGACGGTGCTGATGCGGTTGCCGAGTCCGACCGCCTTGGCGATCGTCAAGGCATCGATATTGTAAAATTTAATCTTCTTATCGATGATGATCTCCTGCATGTCCCGGGTAAGGTGACCGAAGACCTCTTCGTTAGACCACTCGGAATTGAGCAGGAAGATGCCGCCATCTTTGATCTCCTTTAACACATCGTAGCGACCGATGTAAGCGGTGTTGTGCAGGGCGATGAAATCGGCTTTGGGGATCAGGTAAGGGGATCTGATAGGACTCTTGCCGAATCTGAGGTGGGAGATGGTAATGCCGCCCGATTTCTTGGAGTCATAGGAGAAATAGCCCTGGGCGTTCATATCGGTGTTGTCGCCGATGATTTTAATGGAGTTTTTGTTGGCGCCGACCGTGCCGTCGGAACCGAGACCCCAAAAAATGCAGCGTTTGACGTCTTCGGGTTCAGGATCGATCTCCTCTTTGATGGGTATGGATTTGTGGCTGACATCGTCGGTGATACCGACGGTAAAGTCGTGGAAAGCCGGGCCATCGAGGTGATCGAAGACGGCTTTAATCATCGACGGGGTGACTTCTTTGGAGCTGAGGCCGTACCGGCCGCCGATGATCTGGATCGGTTTATCCCGCAGGGCGGTCACTATATCGAGGTATAGCGGCTCTCCCTGGGCGCCCGGCTCTTTGGTGCGGTCGAGCACGGCGATCTTCTTGACCGAGGCCGGGATGACCTGGCGCAGGGATTCTACGGAGAAGGGCCTATAGAGCCGGACTTTGACCAGGCCGAGCTTCTGGCCCCGCTGCTGGTTGAGGTACTCGATAGTCTCTTCTGCGGTCTCGCAGCCGGAGCCCATGAGGATGATTATCTTATCGGCATCGGGGGCACCGAAGTAATCGAATAGGTGGTACTGCCGGCCGATTTTCTTGGCGAATAAATCCATATATTTCTGAACGATAGCGGGGGTCTTCTCATAATAAAGGTTAACGGTTTCCCGGCCCTGGAAGTAGACATCGGGGTTTTGCGCGCCCACTTTGAGCACCGGGTTATCGGGCGACAGGGCCCGCTTCCGGAACTGTTCCACGTATTTCATGTCCAGCATCGAGGCCAGGGTTTGATAATCGAGCACTTCCACCTTTTGGACTTCAGAGGAGGTCCGGAAACCGTCAAAGAAATTCAAAAAAGGCACCCAGGATTCCAGGGTCGCCAGGTGGGCAACCACGGATAGGTCCATGACTTCCTGGACCGAGCCGCCGGCCAACATGGCCCAGCCGGTGTTACGAACCGACATGACATCGGAATGGTCGCCGAAAATAGATAAAGATTGACAGGCCAGGGAGCGGGCCGACACGTGGAATACGGTGGGCAGCATCTCACCGGCGATTTTGTGCATATTGGGTATCATCAGGAGCAACCCCTGGGAGGCGGTAAAGGTGGTGGTCAATGAACCGGCAGACAGGGCACCGTGAACAGCGCCGGCTGCGCCGCCTTCCGACTGCAGCTCGATGACTTCCAGCTCCTGGCCGAACATGTTTTTCCGGCCATAAGCAGCCCAGGAATCTGCCAGCTCGCCCATGGTCGAGGAGGGAGTAATGGGATATATGGCCGCGATTTCACTGAAGGCGTAGGCCACATGCGCTGCCGCATGATTGCCGTCAATGGTTTCTTTTTCTATACTCATGATAGTTCTCCTTTATTGTTTTGGTGGATTAAAAAAAATGGTCTTTTTTTTGTTTTCATGGGAAAAGTTATCATATTCCCGGCACTCTGTCAAGAAGATAGGAGAAAATTTTTTAAAAGAAATTTTCCACCAACCGCCTTTTTCAAAAAATTATTGACAAAAAGACTTTTTGATATTATATATGCAATGTGGAAAAATTAATACGTGCTAATCTTATTGGATTGATATTGGATCCGGTTTCCAGGACACCAGTGATGATTTTGCGACCGGAAGAAGAGAACAAGATCATCCCCATCTGGATCGGTAGCTACGAGGCCGATGTGATTACCATGGAACTCGAAAACATCGTCCCACCCCGTCCCATGACCCATGACCTGATTAAGAGTATCATTTCTCAATTGAACTCAAAAGTGGAAAAAGTAGTTGTCACGGATATCGTCGATAACACCTATTATGCTGAGCTTTACATCCGCAAGGATGCCGATATCTCGGTCATCGACTGCCGCCCCTCCGATGCCATCGCCACTGCTTTGAAGAATCGGGCCCCCATCTACATTTCCGAGAATGTTTACCGGACGTCGGTGCTTTCAGACTTTTTTGCCAATTTTGTCTACAACGAGGAAAAACTGGAGAAGTGGTTCAACTCACTCTCCAACGAAGACTTTGGCAATGTCGAGCAATAGCGGGGGGTGGCCCCGTTACTCGATCTTGCCGAACCTGGATAGCGGCCAATACCGGAAAACCGCCTTACCCATGATGTAATCTATGGGCACCGCGCCGAAATCCCGGGAATCGATACTGACCGGCCGGTTATCGCCAACGACAAAGTAGTGATCCTTCTGGATCAGCAAGGGCTTTAAAGCAAGCGTGCGGTACATCACATCTTTTTTCCCCTCCAGGTAAGGCTCGATGATTTTATGGGAATCGATGTAAAATTCGCCCTGCTGCATCTCGATGATCTCCCCGGGTAGGCCGATAACCCGCTTAACGATGAAAATATCCGGTTGGTCGGGTTTTTTTAGCACCACGATAGCGAATCTTTCGATCTGGCCGCTCTTCATACCGATTTTGTAAATAATGATCCGTTCCTGGTCTTTGAGCACGCTATTCATCGAATCTCCCCTGATTCTATAGGCAGAGGCCACATAGGTAATCAGGAGCACGGAAATAACGGCGGCAACCAGGATATTGACCAGGATATACTTCCCGTACTTGATCCAGTTTTGCTGATTCATGATACCCCATTGTATTAAAAAGTCCTTTCCCTGTCAAGAAAAACCCGGCAAATTGGAACCCCCGGGATCCCCTACCCGGTACCGCGACTCCCCCTTGAACCGGCACCGTTCGACAAATCGAACAGCCCGGATAACCGGAAGGGCCGCTTGACTTTTGGGGGGCGGTTGGCTATAATCGGGTATGGTTTTTAAACGTTTCAAAAATCCACGTAAAAGGAGCTATCCATGGGTATTATAGACAAGATTAGAGGCGAATTTATAGATATCGTCGAGTGGCTGGACCAAACCAACGATACCATGATCTACCGCTACCCCCGGTACGAAAACGAGATCAAGTACAACGCCCAGTTGGTGGTGCGGGAATCGCAGGTGGCCGTATTTGTCAATGAAGGACAGATCGCCGATATCTTCAAACCCGGCACCTACACCCTGGAAACGAAGAATATGCCGATTCTAACCACGCTAAAAGGCTGGAAATATGGGTTTCACAGCCCTTTTAAGGCCGAGGTCTATTACGCCAGCACACGCAATTTCACCGACCGCAAGTGGGGCACCAAAAACCCGGTCATGCTGCGGGATGTCGAGTTTGGCCCGATCCGCCTGCGCGCTTTCGGTAACTATACCTTGCGGGTCAAAGACCCGGCCACTTTTATCAAGCAGATCGCCGGTACAGATGCCCAGTTCACCACCGACGAGGTCACCGAGCAACTGCGCAACGTCATCGTTACGCGGTTTTCAGACCTGCTGGCCGAGTGCAAAATCCCGGCCATAGACCTGGCCTCGCGCTACGATGAGCTATCGAAGCAGGTGCAGGACAAGATCCAGCCCGAATTCGATGAGTATGGGCTGGAACTGACCAAATTCCTGGTAGAAAACATCTCCTTTCCGCCGGAAGTGGAAGAGGCCATCGACAAGCGCAGCAGCATCGGCGTCATCGGCAACCTGAACAACTACATGCAGTACCAGGCAGCCAAATCGATAGAGACCGCGGCCCAAAACCCGAGCGGTACGGCCGGCGAGGGTATCGGCATGGGCATGGGGTTTGCCATGGCCAACCAGATGGCCAAGGGCATATTCCAGCAAGGGCAGCCGGGTCCGCAGGGCCAGACACCGCCGCCGGTGCCGGGCGCACTGCAATACTTTGTGGTCATTAACGGCCAGCAGTCCGGCCCATTTGATGAACCCGCTTTGCGCCAAATGATCGGACAGGGGCAGCTCAGCCGCGAAACCCTGGTCTGGGCACAGGGCATGGCCCAATGGACGAAAGCCGGGGATGTACCGGGAATAGTCGCCCTGTTCTCGCAGTTGCCGCCCCCGGTGCCGGGAACCTGAGCACCCAGAGGATAAAAAACCATGCCGATAGAAGAGCAAAAAGAAGAGAAAATCAGCAGCGAATTAAAGTGCAAAAAGTGCGGCGCGGTGCTGGCCTATGAACCGGGCACCACTGTGCTAAAGTGCATCTACTGCGGGGTAGAAAACGAGATCGAGCAGACGGCGACCGTTATCGAAGAGATCGATTATGAAAAATTTATCCGCGAGAAATTCGCCCAGGAAGAGAAAGTCGATGTGGCCTCGGTGCGCTGTCAGAGCTGCGGCGCCTCGATCACCCTGGCCCCCAATGTGACTGCCGACCGCTGCCCCTACTGCGCCTCCAATATCGTTGTCCAGGGCGCAAGCACCAGCAAGATGGTTAAACCGAAAGCCCTCATCCCCTTTAAGATCGACAAATCTAAAGCGCAGCAGTCGTTTTTCCAATGGATCAGCAGCCGCTGGTTTGCCCCGTCGGACCTGAAGAAGAGTGCCCAGGGCGGTAAGATCGAAGGCATTTACATCCCCTATTGGACCTATAACACCGATACGGACAGCGAATACGACGGTAAGCGCGGGATCTACCACTATCGCACCGAGACCTATACGACCAGCGAAGGCGGCCGCACGGTGACCCGCACCCGGCAGGTTCGCTATACGGTCTGGACGCCGGTGGCCGGACGGGTGGACAGTACTTTTAAAAATGTGCTGGTCATTGCCAGCCAATCGTTGCCGGTCAAGTACACGGAGAAACTGGAGCCCTGGAGCATCGAGGAGCTGGTAACCTTTGACGATAAGTACCTGGGCGGCTTTCGCAGCGAATCCTACCAGGTAAACGTGGAAACGGGATTCGCTACGGCCAAGCAGAAGATGGAGCCGGTGATCATGTCCAACATCAAGTCGCATATCGGTGGAGACGAGCAGCAGGTCAATTGGGTCAAGACCGATTACCGGGACATCACCTTTAAGCACGTACTCTTGCCGCTCTGGATCAGCTCTTACCGGTACCGGGACAAAGCCTTCCGTTTCTTGATCAATGGCCAAACGGGTGAAGTGCAGGGCGAGCGGCCTTACAGTGCTTTCAAGATTGCCGCTTTCATCCTTTCCATCATCTCGATTATCGTCCTGATCATCGTCCTGCTCTCCAAATAAATAAGACGGAACGTGGGGATCGGCCTGGGGTGAGAATTAGAACGGCGCTTCATGCTCGAGCGAGTCAAGCCGTAGTGGGCGTGGCTTACGCAGCTAGCCTCTGCTCTCGAAAAGATTTGCCGAATAACCTGTTTTGTGGTATCATTCTTCCTGTACAGAGGTAAATAGATGCAGGAACGAGCCAATGTTGCCCAAATCATGCGCAAGATCGATAAGCTGGATTACTCTGAAAAATTAAGATTGATGGATGAATTAAGGGGCATTATCCATGCGGCCAAGAAACCCGGGGCTATTAAAAAGAAAAAGGCCCCCTGGATAGGTTGCCTGGCAAAGGATACCCGCATCTGCGGCGATATTATCTCCCCGGTGATGGAAGAGTCTCGATGGGAGGCATTCTCTGAGTGAAGTACCTGCTGGATACCCATATCTGGATCTGGTCTGTATCGAATCCTGACAAGTTATCGAAAAAAATTAAAGATATTCTTGAAGATGATATGAATGAGTGTTATATATCATCTATATCTGTATGGGAATTCCTGGTTCTGTTAGATAAGGGAAGAATTGTACTGACCAGGCCGGTGGAAGAATGGTTGGATATTGCTTTATTCAAATCAAACATCATGGATATCCCCATAGATACTGAAATTGCAATAGCGAGTAGAAAAATCAGTCTATCGCACCAGGACCCGGCGGATAGGTTTATAGCGGCCACTGCCCTGGTCAATAAGATGAGACTGATTACGTCGGATACCCGTTTGAGTGCCCAGGCAGAAGTTCCCATCGTATTCAACCAATTATGATAGTGGATAAAGAGTATCTTGCCGTCCCACGGCCCGGATGAAAACGGTCACTCATTAAAAAAGTTTGCAAAATTCCCTGTTTTATATTACAATCAACAGGTCAAGGATGGCCGTAATGGATAAGGAGCATATATGAAGAAGGTTAAAACGGATGAACTCCGGCCGGAATACAAACGAGAAGACCTGGGACAGGGTATCCGGGGAAAGTACCATGAGGCTTACCGAAAAGGCACCAACCTGGTACTCCTCAGCCCCGATGTAGCCAAAGTCTTCCCCTCAGAAGAAGCGGTGAATGCTACCCTGCGCTCTTTAATACATCTGGCACAGAAATCGGTCAGCCCAACCCATCGCTAATCCTCAATTCCCGGAAATACCCACCCGGCAATCGATCATCATCAAAGCCCGCCCCTATTACCTGGAACCGGTATAAGTGGGAAATTTGGGGTTTAAAAGCGGGCGAGCGAATTATCCCCCCCCGTTTCACCCACGGCCCGGATGGCCCCATTTATCTTATGATTGTCAGGTTGGGCAGGGCCGCTTGCAATGCCTGGATTTGGCCCTCTGCCAGGGGGTTTTTGTCCAGCCATATGTGTTTTAAGCCCTGCAACCCGTAAAGCGGCGACAGGTCGACGATTTGATTATGTCTTAGCCCCAACCACGTCAACTGCGATAAATCCCTGAGCGGCGACAGGTCGACGATTTGATTATGTCTTAGCCCCAACCACGTCAACTGCGATAAATCCCTGAGCGGCGACAGGTCGGCGATTTGATTTTGGTCAAGCTCCAGCCACGTCAACTGCGACAGATCCTTGAGCGGCGACAGGTCGACGATTTGATTATTTTTTAGCCTCAAATCCGACAACTGCCGCAAGTCCCTGAGCGGCGATAGGTCGGCGATTTGATTATTTTCTAGCCTCAAATCCGACAACTGCCGCAAGTCCCTGAGCGGCGACAGGTCGGCGATTTGATTACTCCATAGAGATAGCCTTTTTAATTGCCGTAAATCGCTGAGCGGCGACAGGTCGGCGATTTGATTACCCCCTAGAGATAGCGCCTTCAATTGCCGCAAATCACTTAACGGCGTCAGGCCAGTGATTTGATTACCCCATAGAGATAGCTCTTTTAATTGCCGTAAATCCCTGAGCGGCGACAGGTCGGTGATTTGATTATGGCTTAGCCACAACTCCTTCAACTGCGTTAAATCGCTGAGTGGCGGCAGGTCGGTGATGCCCGTATATGATAAGTCCAATGCCGCGTTCTCTAACTGCACACCCGTTACCCGGGCCGACAAAATGTTTTTATCAAAAAGGCATTCAGCCAAATCTGCCCCGGTCAGATCGGTAGCGGTCAGGTCGCAGCCCTCGAAGTTGACCCGGCGCAACCGGCACCCGGCCAGGTTTTTTCCCTTCAGGCCGGATTTATCCAGTTGCAGCAGGATATTGGCCGCGTTGCTGCCCTGCCACTGGTTCTCTTCTACTAGATCGCGGGCCGTTTCCACCAGGGCCAGCAGGCGTTCCTTTCGCGGCCCCAGCTCGAACATGAACCGGCTTACCTCAGCGGTGACCAGGACACGGCCAAAATTCCCGCTCTGCCCCCGGTCGATCGCGTCCGTAAAGTGCCGGGCCGCCAGGTAATCGCGGAACGATTTGTGCGACAAACGGAAACGGTTATCCCCCTCGCGGATCAAGAAGGTAAAGGTTAAAAACTCGTTGATGTGCTTCTCAAACTCCCAGTCCGTGGCCGCGTGCAGGTGCTCCCGTAAATTCAGCTCTTTCTCCAGCAACATGACATCGAAGCTTAAGGCATCGGTCAAATAGAGCCGTAAAGCCAGTTTTTCCAGGATCTGTAACCGCTCCTGGTTGGAGATAGTAAAGCTAAGCGCCTCGTTCTTGCGGCGCAGCTCATCCTGCAAACAGTACCCGTAGAGATCGACCGACTTGATGGGCCGGCCCCGGCCTTTTTCCCGGATCAGGGCCGGCAGGTAATCGACGATCAATTGCAAGAGCACCGGCCGGCGGGCCAGGTCGTGCAAATCGAAAATCTCGTTTATCTGTTGCCAATAGTAGTCGGGATCATCCGTATGGCCGGACAGGTACTGTTGAATCTGGTCATCGGTAAAAGGCCGCAGGTAGACGAATTCGTATTGGGGCCGCAACCGGCAGCGAAAGACCGTATCGAAGTCCGACCGGGTGCGGAAGTACTCCTGGCGCACGGTCAGGATGACTTTGCTCTGGGGGCTATGGTCGATGAGGCGGCAGAGCTTATCGAAATTCCTGCTCTTCTCATCGGCATCGATCTTCTGGGTCATCTCGTCGAAACCGTCCAGGATAACGATGAATTCACCTTTTTTCAGCCGGTCCTGGAAAGTGGGAAAATCGATGTCGGTCACACCGGCGGTGTTGAGCCGGTTGACGATAAAGGCGTCCACTGTCTTCTCGAAATCGCGCAGGGGGAAGTATAGGGGGATGCGGTTTTTTTCGTCCCGCACGGACAGGGGGGCGCCGCCGCTAGCGGTTCCCAACCGGCCGGCCGCCAGTTGCTGGGCCAGGTGGCGGCAAAAGGTGGTCTTGCCCGTGCCGTATTCGCCGATAATGACCAGCAGGTTGTGATTCTCATCGGCCAGCCACTGGTTGATCAGCGTATCCAGGGGTACATGGGCAATGACCTGATAGCGGTCTTCCCCTTCGGGTCGCTCTTCGTCCCGGTCTATCCCGGTTGGTTTGAGCATACCGGTGGTTTCTCCAGCCGGGTACTCGCCGTGTACAGGTCCTGTCTCCTGGTATAGGCGGGTCTCCCCATCCAGGTCGATGTAAAAACCGCGTTCGAGGAATTCTTTGTAAAACCCCTGCTCTAACCGGGCCAGGTACTGCTCCACCTGGTAGGGAAAGCTCTTTTTGTCTTTTTCTTCAATTAATATTAGTATTTGCCGGTTCAGCTCGAAATACATTTTGGCTTCCGATGGCTTGCGGCTCAGGTCGGTCATGTCATCGAATATTTGCCGGAAAGTCCGGATCTGGGCAGAAAAGGCCGGGACATCGGGGTATAATCGTTTGAACCAGCCGGGGAGTTTCTCTTTTTCTAGAAACAGGTGGATGGGGGCAGCGAGGTTATCGGTGTGCGGGCTGTCGCTTAGGTAATCTTGCTTAAAGGCGTCTTTAACGGGCCGGCCGGCAAAGAAGCGCACCCATTCTTCGGGGATATCTGCGCTGCTGTATTTGACCAGGGCATGGGTGTAGACCGAATCGAAATCGTCCTTTAACTCGGCGATTTTCAGCATCTCCAGCAGCTTTAAGAAGCGGTGGTTCTTGTCTGCCAGGCTGGTGACCGATCTTTCCAGCAAATATTGGATGAGGCGTTCCGCCAGGTCTTCCTTTATACTCATGGTCTTATTATACCCCAACCGCTCGTCCCATAGCAAGACCATCCGGTACCCCCCAGCATCCGGTTAAAAATAGTTTTAAAGAATCGCTCGACCGTAAAAAGGTGGAGGCTATTACTCCCCCTCGCCCTGAAATGGGAGAGGGGGTAGAAGATGATTCAGGAATAAGTGACCGGCCGATAACGCCGGGGCTAGTCGAAGAGGGGGCGCTGGGGAGTGGGCTGGCCCCTTTTACGGTTTAAATGGGCATAGGCTTTGTCTGTGGCCAGGCGGCCGCGGGGGGTGATCTGGAGATACCCTTGCTGGATCAAATAAGGCTCGTATACGTCCTCGATGGTCTCCCGCTCCTCCTGCACCGAGGTGGACAGGGTCGATAAGCCGACCGGGCCACCGGCGTACTTGTCGATAATGGTCAGTAAAATTTTCCGGTCTACTTCGTCGAAACCGGCCTCATCGACTTCGAGCGCGGTAAAGGAGCGGGCCGCGATCTTCAAATCGATAACGCCTTCGCCATCGACCTGGGCAAAATCCCTGAGCCGGCGGAGCAGCTTATTGGCGATGCGGGGGGTGCCGCGGGAGCGCCGGGCAATAGCCAGGGCCGCTTCCTGGGTCATCTCGACATTAAGGATGGCGGCGCTCCGGTGCAGGACGTGAACGAGCTCCGCTTCGCTGTAGAAATCGAGGTGGAGCACGATGCCGAACCGGTCGCGCAGGGGAGAAGAGAGGAGCCCGGCGCGGGTGGTGGCGCCGACCAGGGTAAAGTGGTTAATGGCGATGGAGATATTCTTGGCGCCTACGCCCTGGCCGATAATGACATCGACCTGGAAATCTTCCATGGCCCGGTAGAGAATCTCTTCCAGGCTGGTTTTCAGGCGGTGGATCTCATCGATGAAGAGCACATCGTAGGGCTCGAGATCGGTGAGAATGGCGGTCAGATCGCCTTTCTTTTCCAGGATGGGCCCGGAGGTCTGTTTGATGTTGACCCCGATCTCGCTGGCCACGATATAGGCGAGCGTGGTCTTACCCAGGCCGGGCGGGCCGCAGAGCAGCACATGATCCAAAGACTCTTGCCTCTGCCTGGCGCCCTGGACATAGGTCTTGAGGTTATCGACTTTCTTTTCCTGGCCGATAAAATCCCGGATGGTGGAGGGTCTTAAGGTCTTTTCAAACTTGACATCTTCTTCGTGGCGAAAAGGATCGATGCCGGTATCTTTCATGACCGCCACCGGTTACCGGGCCACCTTTTTCAATACAGCCTTGAACAATAGCTCGAAAGAAGTCGCTTCCGGGTTCTCTTTCAAGACTTTATTGACGTACTCCCGGACATTCTTGGCCGGGTAGCCGAGGTTGACCAGGGCGGAGACCAGGTCATCCCTGAGAGTAACGGTTTCCGCCGGTTGTTCTTCACCAAGCTCCAGCTTACCGGTCAACTCGAGGATGATGCGGCCGGCGGTCTTCTTGCCGATGCCGGGTATGGAGCTGAGCTTGCCCAGGTCGCTGTTATCGATGGCCTGGACCAATTCGTTGGTGGAGAAAGCGGAGAGTAAGGAGAGGGCGGTCTTACCCCCTACCCCACTGACGGACAGGAGTTTCTCAAAAGAGGCTTTTTCTTTGCGGTTGAGAAACCCGTAGAGCACCACATCTTCGTCTTTGATTTTTAAGACGGTGTAGAGCAAGACCTCTTTTTCGGCCTTGAGTTGGGAATAATGGGAAACCGGGTAGAGAACCCGGAGAATGAAGCCGCTGCCGGTGTCGATATGGATATCGCCGGGGGTGATATCCAGGATGGTGCCCCTAATCGCTGAAATCATCGGATATGCAGGGCATGGCAATAAGCCACAGCCAGGGCATCGCTCTCGTCGTTGCCGAATTCCCGATCCCGGATATCGAGGATCATCCGTAAAATTTTTCCCAACTGGGGCTTGGGGGCGCTGCCGCTGCCGCTTAAAGCCAATTTGACCTGGCGGGGCGAGTAAGAGCCCAATGGGATGTTGCGGTCGATGAGCGAAGCGGTAACCAGGCCCCTGACCTTGGCCAGCGTGCTCATGGCCCTGACGTCTTTACCGAGGAAGCCTTCCTCGATGGCGGCCTGCTGGATGGGAAAGCCGGCATAGATTTCTGTCAACCTTATCCACAGGCTCTTCATGCGGTTGTAAAAATCCTTTTCCTTTAACTTGATCTCTTCCGCATGGAGAAATAAGATGCGCTTATCCTCTAATTTCAAAATACCCAGCCCGAAACTGATCGACCCGGGATCAAAACCGATAACGACCATCGACGGCTAATTACTGTTCTCGAACCGCTCGATTTCCTCTTCGGAAATATCGAAATTGGACCAGACGTTCTGGATGTCTTCGAGTTCTTCGAGTTTATCGGTCAGTTTGAGCATCTGTTCCGCATGTTTGCCTTCGAGCTTGACGTAGGTGGAGGGGATCATGGATATCTCCGAGGATTCGACCGGGATATTCTTGGCCTGGATGGCTTCTAAGACCGGTGTGTAGTCTTCTACCGAAGTGGTGATCTCATAACTACCATCCTCGACTCTCATATCCTCGGCCCCGTTTTCAACCACCAGCTCCATCAATTCGTCTTCGCCGCTGGCTGACTGCGGAACGATAATGACGCCTTTGCGGGAAAACATCCAGGAAACGCAACCGTTCTCACCGAGGTTGCCGTTGTACTTGGCGAACACATGGCGCACTTCGGCGACCGTCCGGTTCTTGTTGTCCGTAAGGGTCTCGACCATGATGGCCACTCCGCCCGGGCCATAACCCTCATAGCTGATCGGTTCGAAGCTGACCCCATCGAGCTCGCCGGCCCCGCGCTGGATCGCTTTTTTGATGTTATCGGCCGGCATGTTAACCGCTTTGGAGCCATCGATGGCATGCCGCAAGGCCGAGTTGGACTCAGGGTCGGCACCACCGATCCTTGCGGCATAAGTAATCTCCCGGATATACCGGGTAAAGATTTTTCCTCGTTTGGCGTCGGCTGCTGCCTTCTTATGTTTTATCGAATGCCATTTTGAATGACCTGACATACTCTCGTCTCCTTATCGATCGATTTATAAAACAAATTTTTTTGTTTCCTCTGCTAAAAAAGTGTTCTTAAACGTCTTCCTGGCTTCCTTGAGCAGGCGCTTGACATCCGCATCGGAATAAGCAGGATCATAATGGAAGAGGAAGAGTTTGCCGGCTTTGCTGTGGCGGGCATTGTTGACCGCCATGGACACGGTGCTGTGACCGAAACCGCGCCGGGAATTTCCCGGCGAGTCATAGTGCGCATCGAAATATTGGCTATCGTGGATGAGCACATCGGCCCCGCGGACAAAATCGAGGGTCTGGCCGGAAAATCCCTGGGGGGACTCCACATCGGTGGCATAGACCAGGCTCTTTTGCCCATCGCCCAACCGGTAGATCAATACACCGGATAGAGGATGGGAATTCTCTTTATGGAAGCCCACTTCCAGGCCGTCGCCCAGGGAAAGGGGCTGGGGCTTGTCCGGGTAGAGCTCCACGAAATGAAGTTTGGCTTTAATCCCTTTACTACTGATCGGGGAATAGGGCTGGTTAAAGAGGGAGAGGATAATATCCTTAAAAGCCATATTGTCATAAGGGCATCCGTAAATCCTGATCATGAAATCGCTGGAAAAGCAGGGTTCAAAAAAAGGCAGTCCCTGGATATGATCGATATGAAAATGGGTCAAAAAGATGTCCAGGCTCCTGACATGGGGTTTCTGCGTATTGAGGTAGTTGCCGATATTGATAATGCCGGTGCCGGCATCGAAAACCACGATCTTATCCCCTTTCTCTACCAGGAGCGAGGCGGTGTTTCCCCCATATTGGGTCACCCGGCAATCGGGCACCGGGTAACTGCCGCGCACACCGAAGAAAATAAAATTCACATCCGGCATTATAAACGCTCTTTCAACACCTTGTAGACACATAAATCGCCGCACATGGAACAGGCATCGGTACTGGAACTGCGCGCTGCCCTGACCTGGCGGAACCTTTCCCGGTCGATAGACAACTCTTCTTGCAGCGCCCAATCCAGGTTTCGCCTCGCCTCAGCCATACGCTGATCCCATTCCCGGGCACCGGGCACCCCTTTGACGATATCGGCCACATGGGCGGCAATACGGGCCGTAATCACCCCTTCTTTGACATCGTTTTCATCGGGCAGGCCCAGGTGCTCGGTCGGTGTCACATAGCAGAGGTAATCGGCACCGGCCGCACCGGCAATGGCCCCACCCATGGCCGAGGTGATATGATCGTAACCGGGGGCAATATCGGTGACGATCGGACCCAACACATAAAAAGGCGCCTCATCGCAGACCGTTTTTTGGAGCTTGATATTCATCTCCACCTGGTCTAAAGGCAGGTGCCCCGGGCCCTCGACCATGACCTGCACACCCGCTTCCCTCGATCTTTTGACCAATTCGCCCAGGGTGAGGAGCTCTTCGATCTGCCCCCAATCGGAGCCATCGGCCAGGGACCCGGGCCTTAGCCCATCCCCCAAAGAGAGCGTGACATCGTACTTATGGGCAATCTGCAGCAGGCGCTCGAAATACTCATAAAAAGGGTTTTCCCGCCCATTGTGCAGCATCCAGCCGGTAATCAGGGAGCCGCCGCGGGAGACGATACCGGCTTTTCTTTTACGCTGCTTTAATTTATCGATCGCATGTAATGTCAGCCCGGCATGGATGGTCATGAAATCGACCCCATCCTCGGCCTGCTGCTCTATATAAGCAAACATCTCATCGACCGTCAACTCGACAAAAGACTTGCCCCGGCTGGCCCCATCGCGGGCCATCTGGTAGATGGGCACATTGCCGAAAGGAATAACCGAGGCTTTGAGTAATGCCCGGCGGATGGCCGTGATATCGCCGCCCGTGCTTAAATCCATGACCGTATCGGCCTTGTATTTGACCACCATCTGGAGCTTCTTGATCTCGTCAGCGATGCGGTTATAATCGCCGGACGTGCCGATATTGGCGTTGATCTTGGTTTTCAGCATCTTGCCGATGCCGACCGGTTCCAGGTGGCCGTGATTGCGGTTGGCCGGGATCACCACCCGTCCCAAAGCCACCAGGTCACGCAATTTTTCTGTGGCGATAGACTCTTGAGCGGCAACAATCTCCATCTGCCGGGTAACGATACCGGCCTGGGCACTCTCTATCTGCGTCATCATCGCTTGTTTGTTCATTATCCCTCATATTATTACATTTTTGACCTTAAATCAAGCCTAACCGGTAAAATTTTCTGCCCCCGCCGGGAAACGACTCCCCTACCCCCTTCTCCACTTCGTTTCCAGGGTGACCGGCAGAGCGCATTGGTTGGCTGGCCCAGGCGCAGGGTCCGGCCCGCCGGACCAAAGCAGGCAAACGCTTCAGCTAAGCAGGCGTAATCTTTTCATCCATTTGCATTATTGGGCAAATTCATTTAAAATATGGACATGGTCAAGAATTTTTGTAATAGAGGAACCAGGTATGCGTAAATTTTTCAATACGGCCGGGTTGTGTTTCCCGGAAGACCATTATATGGTGGATCCCCTCAAACGATTGCAAGAGGTCGAACAGTTAATCGAGAAAAAACTCTACTTCACCATTCATGCGCCGCGCCAGACCGGGAAAACCACCTATTTGTATGCGTTGGCCAAAAAACTCAATGCCGAAGGAAGATACATTGCCTGCGTGGTTTCCTTTGAGCGGGCCGGGTATGGCAGCATAACCATCGAAAGGGCCAATTTAACGCTTATCGACAGCGTATACCGCTCTGCTTCCCATCAATTGCCCGGGATTTATCAGCCCGAAAACCCGGAAGGAAAAGGGTTACTGGATTTAGCCCAGTACATCCAAAAATGGTCTGAAAGCCAGGAGAAACCGGTCGTCCTCTTTATCGATGAAATCGACGCCCTATTGGACGACGTGTTGATTTCTGTCCTCCGGCAGTTAAGAGACGGATACCAACGCCGGCCCAGGCAATTCCCCTCCTCTGTGGCCCTGGTGGGTTTGCGGGATATAAGAGAGTATAAAGCCAAAATACGCGACGGCTACGCTTCTTTGGGCACGGCCTCCCCATTTAATGTAAAAGCCAAATCGATTTTCATGAACAATTTCTCGAAAGCGGAAGTATTCGAGCTATTGGAACAACATACGGCCGAAACCGGCCAGGTCTTTTCACAGGAAGTAAGAGAGGAAATCTTTTCTCTTTCCAATGGCCAGCCGTGGCTAACCAATGCCCTGGCCAATCAAATCGTCTCTGAAATATTTAAAAACGATTATACCAGGGAAATAACCCCCAACATCGTGTCTGAAGCCAAAATACAGTTAATCTTGCGACGCGATACGCACCTGGACAGCCTGGCGGACAAATTAAGGGAAGATAGGATCAAGCGGATCGTCCAGGCCATCATCAGGGGGGATAACCTACCGTTCGATATATACGACGACGATATCGCTTATGCCCGGGACCTGGGGATCATCGGGCAAACCGATCCGCTGGGGTTCGCCAATCCTATTTATGCGGAAATTATACCGAGAATCATGTCGTCCCCCATACAGTCCTCTATCCCGGAAGAGATCCAAACCCAATGGTTCGTAGACGAAAAGGGTCTACTGGACATGGAGAAGCTGCTCAAAGCCTTCCAGAAATTCTATCGCCGGAACAGCGAGTCCTGGCTGGGCAGGTTCGAATACCGGGAATCTGCCCATCATTTATTACTGATGGCTTTCCTGCAACGGGTGATCAATGCCGGGGGGGAGATTATCCGGGAAATGGCTGCCGGTAATGGCCGCCTGGACATGCTGGTCAAATTCAAGACCCAGGAATTTGCCGTGGAAATAAAGATCAAACGGGATCGGTTCACCCTCGAAGACGGGCAGGAACAATTATCGCGCTACCTGGATAAGCTGGGTTTAAGGGAGGGCTACCTGGTCATCTTCGATCCGGGTGAGGCCGAGTGGGAAGAAAAGCTCTATTATAAAGATATTTCCTTTGACGGTAAAAAAATCATCCTGGTCGGTCTCTGATCACCCAGGCAATTACTTTAGTAATTTCCGGCTTAGAACCGGACATCATTCTTCTCCTCTGCCCCCTTTATACCACACCTGGCCGCAAAATTTAAATTTCTCCCGGCGCATCCCGGGCCTGTCTAAATCATCCGCCTGGTTTTGGGATTAAGAGGCTGATATAAGGTCGGAGCGAATCGATTGACCTCACCCCGGCCTAACGGCCACCCCTCTCCAAGCATGGAGAGGGGATATATGGCGTAAAAACTATCTCCCCCTCGCCACACCTGGAGAGGGGGGAAGTTGATGAATGCTCCTTTTGGTCGCATTCCAATTGTAGCCTCTGCCTTAACTTTGCAGAGGCTAGGGGTGAGGTTAGGGCTATATCGACAGCTCGCGTTCGCTATCAAATTCCCGCCTTAATTTTGTGGGGGATCGATGCGAGAGCCACGCCCCATTGTCTGAACCGCAGATTCACCAGATGAACCAGATTACGCAGATTCTATGAGTAATACTGTCTGAACTATGATTTAACTGATTGGTATGATCGACTATGATGATGATTGGGTCTCATGGCGGGCCTTACCTCTTGCCGGTACGGGTATACCTTCTATTTATCATAGTCTTCATTTAATCATTTTAATCAAAGTTCCAGATATTGTCTCCGCCTTAATTTTTGGGCGACAAGGCATTGCATTTTGCCCCGGTTTTGGGTATCATATAGGGGCCATGACCCGAAAACCTGTAAAAACCTCCCTATCGGCCAACGAAACCGGCGATTACGACTCCGCCTGGAAGGACGTTATCGAAGAACTCTTCGAGCCTTTCCTGGCCTTCTATTTCCCGCACATCCATCAAGACATCGACTTCTCCAAAGGCTACACGTTCTTGAGCAAAGAGTTAAGGAAGATTGCACCCGACGGCAAAGTAGGTAACCGCTATGCAGACGAATTGGTCAAGGTCTACCTGAAAAATGGCTCTACCGGTTACATCTGCATCTTCATTCACGTGGAAGTCCAGGGCGCTAAAGATACTGATTTCTTGACAAGGATGTACGTTTACAATTACCGCATTTTCGACAAATTCAGACAGGAAGGGGCGGAGGTCATCAGCCTGGCCATCCTGACAGATGAAGACAAGTCTTACCGTCCCGATGAATACCGGGTCAGTCGCTGGGGATTCGAGTTAAAGCTCAAGATACCGGTGGTCAAGCTCATCGATTACCGGCTGGATGAGGTAAAGAAACAGGAATTGGAAAGCTCTGAAAACCCGATGGCCATGGTGGTGAGGGCGCATTTTAAGAGCCATGAGGTCAAGAAGGCGAAGCCGGAGTCGAAGTTCAGCGCCAAGACGGAGCTGATCCGGCAGTGTTACCGGCGGGGAGGGAGCGATGAGCGTCGGCGCTTCATGAATGAGCGAGACTTAGGTAGGCAATTTTGTTCCGGCACGGCGAATCGAACGCTCCCCAGTTTTAGGGGGAAAAATTTCGATGTTTGAGCGTAAGCGAGTCCGAAATTTTAGTGAGATGAGCCGTTTGCCGGTCAATTGCCGAACGGTTGAGCGAGACATGAAGCGCCGAACGGCCCTCATCCCCCATATACCCGGTACCGGTTGCCCGTTTCCCGGTCGTTTTACCTATCTTCATTATCGCCCAATGGCAATGATAAAACCGGTCACTCTCCTGTCGCCAACAGGGTAATACTCCGGCTTACACTCGGCGCCCACACGTTTTTGAGTATCGAAAACCACCAGATAACCCTCATCGATGCTCTCAGCAGGTAAATATTTCCCGGCTACCTGGCTTATTCCTTCTTTTACTATCACGTTTAACTCATTAAACCGGTTAACTTTAGTCTCTATAATGTATTTCTTTCCTTTATAAGTTAAGAGGATATCCATTCGTCCGAGCCCGCTGGGAACTTCATAGCGGAGTTCTCCTTCTCCTCCTTTGACAAATTGGTATAGCCAGGCGGTTAGAAGAAATTGCCCGGTCTTCTCATAGGGCTTATCCTTCTCATAGAATGCCCTGACACCGATCTGGGCAATATACCGGCTGAATTCTACCAGGATTCGTTCCATATCCAGCGGGTGATCGCTACCTGGAGAAACAAAGTCTAAGGCAGATTTAACTTCCGGTACATCCACTTCGCTGAAGAATGTATCGGTATACCTGGCTTTATAGATATTATTGGCAACCACTGCCTTGTAGTCTCTTTTCTTGATCAGCCCAAATTGTTCCAGCCAGTTTTGATCTTCATCATCAGGTTTATATCCGACATTATCGAATACGATCTCCACAAAAGTCTCTTTGTACAGCTTAGCTTTCTCGTAAAGGTTGTCGAAATGGGCATTTTTTTCTTTGAGCAGGAGTCGAATAGCCGTTTCTACATCGGTCTCGTCTATGGGCGTAACGGTTCTGGGTTTGATATTGACCGTTAAAATCGTACCCAACCGGTTCACCAACCAGGGTTGACCGGCAGTCTCCTCAGAGAGTTTCTTTACGGCCCCCCCGGTAAAGGGCTGGTTGGTCTCGTCTGTGTATTGGGCACAAAGGTCGCTTACATTTTTTAAAGAAAATGGGGGCAAGTTCACATGGTCGGCGATATTAAACGGAGAAACCCCGCCTACTATGAGTCTGGTTATATTTCTAATGCCGATTAGGCCCACGGAATAGAGGGCTTTTTGTTTCACCTTTTTATATCTCAGGTACAATTCTCTCAAGGAGGTTAGAAAATTCCCCAACTCATCTACCGGGATACCATCGAACTCGTCGATAAAAACAACGATCTTTTTGAATTGAAGGAGTTGGTTTAACTCTTCGAACAATGCCCTGAATGAAATGTTATCCGTGAGCCGGTGACGATTTAAGAGATGTTGAACCGCTCCGGTTTTTTCGCAGTGAACTTCTTTTAACCTGCTTAGCAGTTGTTTGTAAAGGTCCTTTTCGATGGCTGCATAAAACCGGGCTTTATCCAGGTCATTGTAATCCTGGAAGCTCAATAATATGGCCACATAGGTGGGATCGCGGTGTAATTGACCGGCTAATCCCTCCAGAAAAGTTGTCTTGCCACTCTGCCTGGGTGCAAAGATGGAAAAGTAGCGACCCAGGTCGATCATGGTTTGAATATCTTGATTATCCGAGTTGACAACACTTTCTATAACCACATAATAAGAGGTTTCGGGATCGACCAGGCCGGATTTTTCAAAGGTGCGTCGCGGTTTTCGATAGGCATTAGCGTTTTTATCGACCGGTTTTTCATTCATGTTTTAATCTTATTGCATAGGGCGAGATTTGTCAAGACCGGGCATGAGAAGAAACCAGCCGGCAATGAAGATGGACGCGCACGAATGCTGGCAGGTAAATATTTCCCGGCTAATGTCTCACGGCTCCGGGTGGTCTTTGAGGTACTGGTAGAAATAGAGGAGGATGGCATGGCGGAACTGGGGATCGTTGGCCATGCGTCCGAGCATCTTATCGATCTCGTCGGCGATGGGTTCCAGTTCCGGGGGAAGCAGGCAGGCCGCCGGTTCCATGACCGGTGTCTCCGGCGGTATTACCGGGGCTTCCGGTTCCGGTGCCGGCGCCTCTACCGGGGGTTCAGTCGCCACAGGTTCGGGTGCCGGTGCCTCTACCGGGGGTTCAGTCGCCACGGGTTCCGGTGCCGGTGCCTCCGGGGGCGGCACCACCACTGCCTCCTTTTCCCGGTAAGCCATCGGCCCCTTGTCGAATATCAGCCAGTCCATGGATATGTCGTAATTTTTGGATAAGCGGAACAGGGTATCGAGCCCGGGGAAAGTATCGCCGCGCTCGTTTTTGGCATAGCCGTTGCGGGTAAGACTGAAGTGGACAGCCATTTCATCACGGGTGAAATCGAGCTGCCGGCGTAGGCCCTCCAGCCGGGCACCTATTTCTTTTAATTGTTGTTTTTTATTCATCGTAGTCTTTACGCTCCTTTAAGCTCGCATCCTGTCTGATACGTAAAAACCGGACCAGGGTTATGCCCATATAATCCATATTCCCCGGGTCAAACAGATCCTGGGCTGGCTCTCCATCCCTCACCTTTTTACCCATTACTATTATTTTCTTTAATTTTACTTGAATTGTTGTCGCACATAAGCTACAATTGCATCATGGATAAAAAAAAGAAAATGTTGAAGATTTTCCAGGAGCCCGGTGGAAAAGAACCTTTTATCCAATGGTTTGAATCGATAAACGATCGAAAAACCAGGAGTAGAATCATTACCAGACTCGACCGCCTGGAGATTGGGAATCCGGGTGACCATAAACACGTTGGAGAGGGCGTGTTTGAATTACGTTTGCAGTTTGGTCCGGGTTATAGGATCTATTATGGAGAAGATGGCCCTGTGATTGTAATTTTACTCATGGGGGGAGATAAAAGCAGTCAATCTAAAGATATAGAAAAAGCCCTATCCTTCTGGAAAAGCTACAAGGAGGCAAAGCCATGAGAGATTTTAGAGAATATGTGAAAGAAAAACTGGAAGACCCACAGGAAGCGGTTTCCTATTTGAATACAGCACTCGAAGAATATGAAAAAGATTTGGATACCGAAGCATTTTTATTGGCACTTCGGACTATTACAGAGGTACAAGGAGGCATCAGCGAATTGTCTAAAAAGACCAACTTAAACCGGCAACATCTGTATAGAACACTATCAAGCAAAGGAAATCCCCGGTTAAATACCCTGGAAGCCGTACTCAATGGATTGGGATTCAGACTGTCCATCGTGTCTATTGAAAACTAAATTACGATACGTCTTTTCTCTCCGCCTGGCCCGGGCCTGGCCCGGGACAGGGTTAAATGGTCTTGATTGTCAAAACCATTTCCGGAAGCAAAATGTGTTGACCCTATTATAATCAATCTATGTCCTCATCAATCCCTCCTTGATCCTGGATCAGAACATCATTCTCCAGGCGTCCTGGTATGTGAATTGCCACATTAGGAACATCCTCGTAAATTTTCTGTCTACCTTTCATCTGGAGATTGAGATTATGTATTTGTATGGTAATGTCATCATTTGATCTTATTAAACGGTCGCCAGGATATATCTCTCCACGTCGCTCTGGAGGATTTACAGGGGCAGCACCCTGGAAAAGGTTGGGTATCTCACCTTGATCATTCAGAGTTCTACGTCGTGCCTCACCTGAACTCATATTGTAAATCTGACAACGCTCTTCTGGATTTTGATCTAATACCTGTCGAATTACTACAATTATTCCTAAAAAATTCTGAGCATCAGAAAGGCTAGTAAAACGAAGGCTTAGTAGAAAGTTCTCATAAACTTCCCGTAATGATACCGATGGAGATAACTGATGTCGTTGATATGTAGTTCTGTCTGGGTGCCCCTCATCATCCTCTAAGTCAATGCTGTTCAAATACTCATCAATAACAGCTCTGTTTTCCTCTATAGCTTCTCTTGATTCGTGAGGAGCCCGAGGATAGAACCAACCTTCATTCACACGAGCCCGCACATAATCAACGTCGATTATAGAATCTCTGGTTGGCGTCAAGCTTCGAGGCAGCAAAAAAATTCTACGCAACTCGCGAAGAGAACGCTGCTCAAATTCTTTAAGACGATTTCGGATATACTCTTCATGGGTCACATAGCGAGCAAAAGCGTCACTCACCTGCTGCTCAAGATATACACGGCAATAACCCAAATACTGCTTTTTGTAGCCAAAAAACCTTGCCCGTTGCTGGATTGTATCGGCTCGACCAGTGCCGACACCTCTTGGCATGTATGTAACAGTAAGTCCCTCAACTGTGAAGCCCCGGTCTAGCGCTTGCCCACCGACAAGAATATGTCCATAAGCCCCCTTCCAATCAATCTGTGGAGTTGGCCCTTGAGATGTATTAACTAGATGTGGATCTATTCCCCTGATGGCTCTGGGCAATTGCGAAGTCAAATCCTTAAAGCTTTCAAGATTGTCAACTGTAAGGCTCAGATCCTCATAAGCTGGACGAAATTCATCTAGTAATTCTACAGAATCTGGGTCATTAGGATTAGATAGTGCTCTTCGCCAATGATCGAGTATCTCGGTGATCCAATTGAAATACTGCTGATGTCCTATTGTTTTTCTAGAGGGGTGTACCATCATAGAGCGATTGCCACATCCATCATCTCTTATCAAACCTGAAGCTACACCGAGAAAGAAAATCCGCATTGATTGAAGGAGGCTGTCTGGTGGTGCATGTAATGGACTGTTCTTTGTGGGAATCTCGTTGGGAGGGATATCTCTAACTAGTTGTAACTTCCTAAGAAAGAAGTTGTAGCCACCGATGTATGCATCACCTGGATTCAGTGTTACGGCGAAGCTTGGGGAGAGCACATCAATCAAGTTGATTAGCAGCGGCCCCTGAGGAGTAGCAGTGTATTGCAGAAAGGTATGGTGTGGTATTGTCTCTTTTAGCTCTCGAAGCCTGCGATATGTTGTGCTTTCATCCCCTTCATTGATAAGGTTGTTGAGACCAGCTTGATCACCCTCGTCATCAATGAGCAAAACTGGGATATTATTAAAATTTATACTGGATAGGACATTGATCAGATTTTTAAGATGGCGGTGATGCTTCATGACAGTGATAAGCATCGTGGTTCGCTGAGAAGTAGGAACAGACTTATCTCGCCAGTCTTCTAGAGTATTAGCAATCCGTAAGTGGTCTTGTTTTTCGACACTTGGATTATGTATATGTCTCCAACATCTATCATCACGCATATCCAACCCTAAATCACGGCGCAGTCTCGTTTGAGATTGATTAGTTAGTGGGATAGAGGTCCCTGCGATTACAATGACCAAAGGATAGTTATTATCTCGCGCTAAAGCAGCGACTGTTGTGAAAGAAAGTGTCTTTCCGCTCTGAACATAACCGAGGACGAGACCTGTTCGCTGCCCCTCTTTTTGGTCAGGAGGAATACATTTTGACAGCACCTGAATAGCCTCATCACGTAGAGCGTTACAACTCGTCGGATCAAGAGGCAGTTTGTTAAGAAGATTTTCGGTTTCTGTTCCGATAGATGGCCGCCACATCTCTATCTGCTCGTGGTTTTTTTGGTCGTGATTCATGTATTTCCTCCTTCAACACGATACTAAGTGTGCCAGAGAGCATTACGCAGAAGTTCATTCACATTTCTGCGGATAGTGCCTGCCATTTTAACTCCACTGTCTCGTGCAACTACCTCGGCAAGACCCAAGGCAGCAGCCAGGCGTAGAAGCGGTTCAATCTGTTCACAATCAGTTCCCGAAAAACGCTCCATAAACGGATGGGCTAATGACATACGAAGACCGATTATTCTATAACCATCTTCTTCAGCCTTCGACTTCCCCTCCTCTGCTATATGATCGCTTAAAGAAAGCCAATCGCCAATTGCCGGATCATATGTCAATTCAATAACAATTCGCCACTTTTTCCCGTTCAGTTCCACGTCGGTTGCGTGCCTTGAAGGAGTCTCTGCCGCTTCTTGCAATGTGTCCTCTGGATTGTTCTCTGTGCCTTCCATCCTTGAAATATCTTCTATAACTGGAGGAATATGATCGTGGATGGTTTGTGCCGTCCTTGATGTGGCAGCCTTAGCGCCGTGATGAAAATCATGAGGTTGCCTTTGTACTCGATGTTCTCTTGCTTGCTGCAATAGGGGCAAAACGCCCGAGTTCAATTCCTCTTTGAGCAACTCAAGGAAAGACTGTTCATTCTCGTCCCACTTGAAGCCATCTTTTGTATGACTGACATCGAATCCTTGAAGATGTATTTCTCCGAAGACACGCTGAAAAATGAAGGTGTTTGGTGATCCGAAAATAAACTCTGGGCGATATCCTTCGTCGGCACTCCCTTGGATAAGACGATTGCGTCGAAAAAGGGCAAAGCCAGCCCTAGTTGTGCTGGCAGTTTTTCTGATTGCTGCGAATCCCTTAGCTTTTAAGCCAAGGCCAAAGTCGAATTCGAACTCTTTTCTCCATTCGACCGGTGGTTCATCAGGTAAGCGATAGAATGGAGCCACTAAAATATCAGGTGCTTCATACAGCAGAGGCTCACCATTGAGAAACAGAAAAAGGTCACCTCTGCGAGTGAAAACTCGGTAAATATCGCGCAGGTGATCTTTTATTTTCGTAATTGTTCTTCCATGTGGGATTACATTAAGATTCGCAAGTACTATCTCTGTATAGTGGGCTTTGGGATCAACACTCCTCGTATCAACTTCGAGTTCCTCTATTTCGTCACGAACAATTTGGCGGATATCAAATCGCACTTTTTTCTCAATCGACTCTCCGATAGCAGCAGTTCTAGCTGTCCATATTGGCGCGAACCAGCATGCGGCACTCTTCATGCCCATGCCGAATTCGCAAAGGCCACTACGATCTGTTGGTAATGCTGCCGGGCGGAAGGCTCTTGCGAAATCTTTATCATGGATGCCTGCAGCATTATCACGTATGATTATGCTGCCCCCATCATTTTGATCAATATCGATTTCTACTTTTAAACAAACATCAGGCCCATCAGCTTCAGCTATGGCCCCTCGATATTCTTGAAAGCTCTGTATTGAATTGTCTACGAATTCAGCTAGTGCGAACCATGGTCGATAATTCAAGTGAGGAAGCACTGAGAGTATACTAACCCCAGGTCTAATGTTTATCCTATTGATTCTTTCATCTTTCATTGATAATACCTCTCGATTCCTAATTTATGCGTTCTCTTTATTCCTGTCATTCTCTTTCGATCATTCCCCATCATTTAAACCAGTCATTCGATTGATCCTTTACACAAAAGAGCCGAAGCTATCCTGTTCACAATATCAGCATTGACGGCATTTCCCAATGCTTTGAATGCACGCGTAGACGAATCAGGAAGATGTTTCAAGCTACCTAAACTTTGAAGTTTTGCGCACTCTTGTGGTGTCATATAACGTTTTTCCCAGGCGATAATCGGGACTTGAGTGATTGTCATAGCTATTAGAGAGGGCGCAGTCGTTGGGCGCTTGACACGAACACCAGATGCACGAAACTGTATGACATACTTCCAAATGTCTCTCTCTTCACCCTTACAATTCCACTCAAGCTTCTGCAAGCTTGAAGGGAAGCTAAGAATAGACGGTAGCCAATTATCAATCCAATTCTTATTCTGCTGGTAGAGTTCACGATTTTGGCGGATAAATGCGATTTTCCATGATGGAAAACTTTGCTCTTCAGCGCGTGCATACGAAGGGAGGACAGACCATCTCTCAGAGGGAGGAAATTCACTTAAATGTAAGCCGTAGCTCCCCTTATAACTACTCAATCGTCGAAGACCTACGGCAAAAGGCGTTGTGTCTTCATAAGGATAGTCTGCACCGAATTCCATAGACCATATAGGAAATGACGGAAGTTCGATGTGAGATGGATACTTATGGAGAAAATCTTGCCAAACACTCAAACATTGAAGGACCTGTGGAGATAAAGGTTTGGCCCCGATTGGATTCTTCTCAAGAGTTGACAAGATGCTTGTTCTATCATTTCCGTTGACTCTTGGCCAATTAAACGAGTTCAAACCCTTCAATGATCCAACGATATAAACTCTATCTCTTATCTGCGGAATACCAAACTGATGTGGGGAAAAGCGTTCCTCAGCGACTGAATAACCTATGACCTCTAACTCAGAACGCATTCCAAGCCACGTGTTACCTCCATCATGGCGAAGTAGATTTGGGACATTCTCAAGTATCAGATATTGAGGAAGGTGCTTCCGAAGGATTTTCAAAACATAGTCAAACAAGTCTCCCCACTTCGGACAATTTCGGCCATCCTGTACACCTGCTTTGGAAAAGGGCTGGCAGGGAAATCCTGCGCAAAGGATGTCGTGTGGCGGGATGTACTCTATATTGACGCTGCGTATATCTCCATGAGGCCGAATGCCAAAATTCTTTTCGTAGACATCTTGTAGGTCCTTCTCAATTTCACAAGCAAAAACGCATTGATGACCGAGTTTTTTAAGAGCGATGTGAAATCCACCTAGGCCGGCGTAGATATCCACGAATTTCATCCAAAATTCTCCTTTCCTGCAGTCAATTGAGGAGTATTCCTATCTTCTTATTTAATTCCCACTAGAAGATGAGAGTCCTTTTCGCAAGATGGCAGCAACTTCCTGAGCAATAACTTTTACATTTTTCTGAATATCTTTCTCCCAAAATCTTGCGACTTCCCAACCAAGATGAGTAAGCTCCTGGGTAACACGGCAAGTCTTATTCTCGGTTTGCATCTATCTTGGTTATCCAATAGCTTGCATTGGTGCCTTTTGCGAGTTTCTCCCGCAAAACATCCCAATCACACGACCATGCCAAAAATCACCATCACAAAAGACCACAACGTTAGCTTTTGTATATATAATATAGGGCTTTCCGGTGAGTGAATTGACATTCTTCATTCCATTAAACAACTTCTTACTAAAATTCATACAAGCTTCCGCCCTTTAAAGAGTTCTCCTTTTCCGAGTTATCCTTTTTAAGACCGCTAACTCAGATAATGTCCATTTAAACATAATTCCTATCCCGACTTACCGGGAAAGTATTTTTACCACACTTTGAGAAAGAAAGTCAACCTTTTTTGTAAAAAAAATAAAAAATTAGTGTTTCGGCATCATCCTCTGCATCTCATTTCTGCTGGTACAAACGGCAAGGCAACAGTTAAGGAATTTTTGCCTGGGGAGTTTTTATGAAAGATTCCGACTGTTGCTCGAAGAACCCGCCCCGAACAAGAGCAAATTCGAGCAGATTCTATAGTGGGCGGATAAAGAAGTGAAGGGAAGCAGATAAACGTGGCAAGTGGACATCCGGGAGGAAATGTCGATGCCAAATGCCATCCTTGTAGGAAAAGAAGAAACATTTCGGTCATTGGGATTATTAGAGAACCGGAAAATCGACCTGGAATCTTTAATAAGTCGTTTAAGGCAAATGCTTGAGCAAGAGTACTCCGATTGCCCGGATGTCGGGCAATCTATCCTTGAAGCGATGAAAGATTTGAGAGACGGAAGAATAGACAAACGTACCTGGAGACAGGTATTAAATGAAGTATGAAATCATTCTTACGCATTCTTGACACAACCAGAGAATTAACTATTTAAAAGACCCAGCACCAACAAATTGTTCTTAATAGGAACAGACACCTGATGAAATACCAACTTCCTGTTCCTGATAAGACCCGACATCGAACCCATTACCGTCAACTTGTTCCAGATAAGCACAGATACAAGGCCATGTACTTATTTCCTGTTCCCGATAGGCACCGCCGCGGGCTCATTCCCGTTTTCCGTGTTCCTGATAAGACCAGGTAAATAGTAAATCACCCACTACCTGTTCCTAACAGGAACACATTTCTAACCCAACACCGGCAACTTGTTCTTGATAGGAACAGACATACGACCCATTACCAATTTCCTGTTCCCAATAAGACCAGACATCGAACCCATTACCGTCAACTTGTTCCCGGTAAGCACAGATACAAGGCCATGCACTTTTTTCCTGTTCCCGATAGGCACCGCCGCGGGGCCATTCCCTTTCTTTGTGTTCCTGGTAAGACCAGATTCCGGGTACATTCCCAACGACCTGTTCTTAGTAGGAACAGATTTCTGGCCCAGCACCGACAAATTGTTCTTAATAAGACCAGCCACCTGACCCATTACCAACTATAATGGGGTGGGACACCTGGACCGCCGCATAAGCATCCAACCGGCCATGCCTGTAGTAAGTATCCCAGCCCGGATTTGACCTTTTTTGGGGGATAAAGACCCGGGTGTTTGACATTTTTTCGGACTAATGTTATGATGGTTTTGACATTTTTCAGGAGGAATCCGTGGAACGCTTTCTATATAAGCAGTTATTAAGCTGGAAATTGCAGCATAAACGAAAACCCCTGTTGCTCCAGGGGGCCAGGCAGGTCGGGAAGACATATCTGTTGAAAGAGTTTGCCCGGAAAGAATATACCGATTGCGCTTATTTTAATTTTGAACAAACCCCGGAACTGCGGTCACTATTCGACACCTCCCTGGAACCCGCGGTTTTAATCGAAGCCCTGAGCGCATTCATCGGGAGAAAGATAGAACCCGCCTCAACTTTAATCTTCTTTGATGAAATCCAGGCATTTCCACGCGCGCTTACCTCTTTAAAATACTTTTGCGAGGAAGCACCGCAGTATCATATTGTCTCCGCCGGCTCGCTGTTAGGGGTCAGCGTCGGGAAAACCGGCAACTTTCCTGTCGGCAAAGTCAGCTTTATGACCCTTTATCCCATGAGTTTCTTTGAATACCTGGCCGCCCTGGGTGAAAACATGCTCCTGCAAATCCTGGAAGAAAAACGTACCTTCCTGGCCACATCCCCGGAACCGCTGCCGCAGATTTTCCATGAAAAACTGACCCGGTTGTTCAAGTATTATCTTTATACCGGCGGCATGCCGGAAGTTGTCCAGGATTATATTTCCGGGAAGAATATCGAGCAAGTGCGAAAAATTCAAAAGGAGATACTGGGGGCATACGAGCGTGATTTTTCCAAATATTCGACCTCCGGCGAAGCGGTGCGGGTTTCTAAAATATGGCGCTCTATCCCGGTACAGCTTGCCCGGGAGAACAAGAAGTTCAAATACAACGATGCGATAAAGGATGGCCGGGCTTCCCGCCTGGAAATAGCTGTCGAATGGCTGCGCAAAGCCGGGCTTATTTACACCGTATATAATATAAAAACGCCGAAGCTCCCCTTATCGGGTTACACGGATGCCAATAAGTTCAAGATTTATATGATGGACACGGGCCTTTTGGGCGCCCTGTTGGAGGTGCCGTCCCAGGTGATTATCCTTGGCGACAAACTCTTTTCGGAATATAACGGCGCATTCATAGAAAACTATGCCGCAAAAGAACTGATCGGTCTTATGGAGGCGGAAGAGATCTTTTACTGGACCAGCGCCAACGAAGCCGAGGTCGATTTTATCCTGGCCATTGCCGGCAACATTTTTCCCCTGGAAATAAAAAGCGGGATCAGTGGAAAAGCCAAGAGCCTGAAATTATATGCCGGGAAGTACCATCCCTTACACATCTTCCGGGCATCCCCCCGCAATTTCACCAAAGACGGTGATTTGATCAATATCCCGTTGTACGCACTGGCCCTTTTGGCCCACATGCAAATCCCGAATCACGAAAACGGGTAATCAAGCGGTGGTCGGGTTAGTTTGGGGGGAAGTGCTCTAAATAATGAACGGCAGCAGAGGCAAAGAGCACCGGCGCAATCTTGAGCACGGTCTCATCGACAGTGAACTCCGGTGTGTGCAGGGCCGCCTGGTCGCCCACGCCCAGTAGAAACAGCAGCGCCGGTATGCGGTGGGAGTAGAGGGAGAAATCCTCGGCCACGGTCAGGGGCAGCACCTCGCGCACCTTGCCTTTGCCGAGTACCTCCTCGAACAGGGGAGCCAAAAATGCCGTCAGGGTATCGTCGTTCTTGACAAACGGCGCATCCTTCTCGAAATCGAAGCGGTACCGGATGTCCAGCGCAATCTCCAGGCCCTTGAGAATTTTTTCTATGCCCATGGAAATCTGGTCCTGCACGGCAAAGGAAAAAGAACGCACCGTGCCCTCCATGTCTACCCGGTCGGCAATTACGTTCAGCCGCACGCCGCCGGTTATTTTGCCGACCGTCAGCACGGCCGGCTCCATCGGGTCGCGAAAGCGGCTAATCAGGGCCTGGAACTGCATGATGGCCGAGGCCGCCGCATAGATGGCGTCTATGCCCTGGTGGGGAAAAGCGCCGTGGCTGGCTTTGCCGAAAATAGAGATATAGACAGAGGCCACATTGGCCATGATGGCGCCTTTGCGGATGCCGATGACGCCGGCCGGTAGGCCGGGAAACACATGCAGGGCCAGGATGGCATCGACCCGGGGATTGTCCAGCACACCGGCAGCGATCATGGTCTCTGCCCCACCGCTCCGGCCCAAAGGCGCGCCCTCCTCGCAGGGCTGAAAAATAAAAACCACTGTGCCGGCCAGGCGCTCTTTGACTTCAGCCAGCAAGCGGGCGGCCATCAGCACATTGGTTATATGGACATCGTGACCGCAGGCGTGCATGACGCCGCGGTTTTTGGAGGCAAAATCAAGACCGGTCTTTTCTTCGATGGGCAATGCATCGAGGTCGGACCGGATGGCGATGACCGGGCCCGGCCGGGCACCAGCCAAAACCGCCTTAATACCATAACCGCCGATACCGGTCTTAACCTCTAATCCGAGACTCTCCAGGTAACCGGCCACAATAGCGGCCGTCTCCTTTTCCTGGAAGCATAATTCCGGGCACCGGTGCAATTGCCGGCGCATCTGCACCGCTTCCGGGTAGATGCTTTCAGCTTTTTGTTTGAAGAAGGAGATAAAATCGACATCCCCTACCTGGCTAAAGAGCGGCCAGGCCAACAAAAATAAGCCTATCATCAACTTTCTCATGCCTTCACCTTACCATATCCGGTCTTTAAAATCAATGGGGCTTGCATCGGACTGCCTGAAATTGTTATAATGGTAAGCACATGAATATTAAAGAATTTTTTAAGACCTCGCTGAAGAGTAAAATCGAATCTGTCCTCATACCCAGCAAAAGCCGGGAAGAGATACTGGAAGAACTCGAAGAACTGCTGATCCTATCCGATATTTCGCTGGAATTGGTGGGGCAACTGCTGGCCAACCTGAAGAAGAAAACCCGGGCCGATTTTAACCGGGAAGCGTTCCTGGCCCTCATGCAGGAAGAAATCAAGCAAATTTTTTCCCGGGCCGAAGGCGGCAGTCCCCCTTCAGATGGCCGGGATATCATCATGCTGGTGGGCATCAACGGCAGCGGCAAGACGACCACTGCCGCCAAACTGGGACATTATTACCACAGGCAAGGCAAGCGGGTTTTGTTCTCGGCAGCCGATACCTTCCGGGCAGCCGGGGGCTCGCAATTGCTGCAATGGGGTGAGCGGCTCGGCCTGCCGGTGATCGCCGGTGCGCGGGGTCAAGATCCCGGTTCCGTGGTCTACAATAGCCTGGAATCCTTTAAGGATAAAGATTACGACCTGCTCATCATCGATACGGCCGGCCGGGTGCAGACCCGGGAAAACCTGATGAAAGAGCTACAAAAACTCGTTAAGATCATCGACAAAGTATTCCCGGGAAAGATGGCCGAAATCTGGCTGGTCATCGACGCCACCATGGGACAAAACACCCTGGACCAGGCCCGGCGCTTCAAGGAATTCTCCGGTCTGACCGGTATGGTCTTGGCCAAGCTCGACGGCACGGCCCGCGGCGGCACGGTGCTCAACATCGTCAATGAATTGAAGGTACCGGTCAAGTTTTTAGGCACCGGCGAAAAAGAAAAAGACATCGTGCCTTTTTCCCGGGATGAGTTTATCGCCTCTCTATTGAGCTAGGACATGGGCCACCTCGAAGACCGTAAATTCATGAAGATCGCCCTTAAACTGAGCCTTAGTGGCCTGGGTTTTACCGAGCCCAATCCTTTGGTGGGGGCGGTGGTGGTCAAAGACAACCGCATCCTGGCCAGCGGCTTTCACCGTGGTTACGGTGGCCGGCACGCCGAATGGGAGGCATTAAAAAACATCACTACCGCAGACACCACCCTGTACGTTACTTTGGAACCCTGCTGTCACTTTGGTAAAACGCCGCCCTGCACCGCATCGATCATCGACCGGCGGGTCAAACGGGTGGTAACCGCGGCCATAGACCCCAATCCCCTGGTTAACGGCCAGGGTCTCCGCCAACTGCAAGACCACGGCCTGGTCGTGGACGTGGGCTTGTATGAAAAAATGGCCCGAAAAATCAACCGCCATTATTGGACATACATGACCCGGCGCCTACCCTATGTGACCATTCATGCCGGTGTCTCCCTGGACGGCAAGCTAACCGATAAGCAGCGGCGCTCCCAATGGATCACGGACCGCCACCTGCGCACCTTTTCCCACAGCCTGCGGGGAGAATTTTCCGCCATCCTGGTCGGCGTTAAGACCGTGCTCGAAGATGATCCGCAGTTGACCATCCGTCAAAAAGGCTGGGGCAAGAAAAAACTCTTCCGCGTGGTGCTCGATTCCCAGAACAAGCTGGACAAGGGCCGGCGGGTATTCCAGGACCAGGAGCGTTTTCCCCTGGTCATATTTTCCGCCAAAGAGGCCAAAAACCAGGAAAAAAAAGTCGCGCACCATTTCTTTGTAAAAACCGATGCCGACGGGCTCGACCTAAAAGAAGTGTTGAAAAAACTCTATGAGCTCCAGGTGGCCTCCGTATTGATCGAGGGCGGCGGCCAGGTGATCGACTCCTTCTTAAAAAAAGGGCTTTACGATGAGTTTGTCCTGTTCGTGGCCGACAAGCTGATCGGCGGCAAAGAAGCGGTGGAAATATTTCCTTCGGGTACCGGCCTCGATAGGCCCATCATCATCAAAGACAAGGAGATCATCCCTTGCGGTTCGGGTTTTGTGGTGCGGGGGTATAAATAATGTTTACCGGCATCATTTCCCAGATGGGCCGGTTGATCGCGCTCGAGAAGAAGACCTTCCCAATCCTGACGGTGGGGGTGAACCTGTTAAAGCCCGTTAAGATCGGCGACTCGATAGCGGTCAACGGCGCCTGCCTGACCGTGGTACAGATCGAGGGCGACCGTTACCGGTTTAATCTCAGCCGGGAGACCCTGAAGCTTTCCCATTTCGGCGACCTGGTAGCCGGCAGTTACCTGAATATCGAGCTTCCCTTAACTTTGCAAGATTTCTTGAGCGGCCATTTGGTTAGCGGCCACTTAGATGGGGTGGTGCGGGTCAGGGACATCAACAAGGGCAGCGAGAGCTCGAAATTATCCTTTACCTTTCAGGAGAGGGACTGGCGCAAGTTCCTGGTGCACAAGGGCTCGGTCGCGCTCAACGGCGTCAGCCTGACCATCTCCGATGTCGGGGATTCCTCCTTTTCCACCGCCATTATCCCCCATACCCTGGCCTCCACCAACCTCAAATACCTCAAACCTGGGCAGCGGGTCAACATCGAGCTTGATTTAATCGGGAAATACTTATACAACCTGCAAAACCAGGCTTTCCCCCGGTGACAGACATTCCCCCACCAGAAATCCGAGATTTGACATTTAAGAAAAATTCACTATAATCTGGATAAGCAACAAATTTGTTGCGCAACAAACTTGTTGCCCTTAATCTGTTTTTTAGAGGAGGTGTTGTGATGCTTGAGCTGGTGAATGGTTCCCCACCCCGTGGTGAGGATTTTTTCGACCAGGAGGAATTGATCGAAACCATCTGGTCGTACCTGAAAAAAGACAATGTATTGCTGACCGCCCCCCGCAGATTCGGGAAGACCGGGGCCATGTACAAATTATTCGATGAGCCCCGTCATGGGTTTATCCCTATTTACATCGATGTAGAATCCATCGACTCGACTTCCGAATTTATGGTCGAATTAATTGCCAGGCTGATCAAAGATTCCCACTTCCGGCAAATAGCCACTACCATCTGGACAGAAACCAGGAAATTTGGAAAATTCCTGCGAAATCTACCGGCCAAAATAGAAATCGGCACACTAAAAGTCGAAATCAGGGAAAACACCGATATCCAGAAAAAATGGCTCGATTACGGTGAACACCTTAAATCGCTGCTCTCAAAGGAAGAAAACCCTTTGCTCTTGATTATCGACGAATTCCCCATCATGGTCAACAACCTGCTCCAGGACAAGAAGAACCGTGAAGAAGCGAAAAAATTCCTGCGCTGGTTCCGCTCTATCCGGATTGCCCCGGGTACAAAAGCCCGTTTTGTCATCGGCGGTTCGATCAATTTGATCTCCACCCTGGACCACTATGGCCTGGTCGATACGGTCAACGAGATCCCGATGGTCAAACTCAAACCCTTTACCAGGGAAGTAGCCGAAAGATTCATCGCCGAAATATTTGCCGGTCAGGACCTGGCTGTCACAGATGAAGTCAAAGAGACCATCTTAAACCTTGTCGGTATTCCCATCCCCTATATACTGTCTGTCCTGTTAACCGCCATCCTGAACAACGCCAGGATCAAGAAATGCGAGGTCACACCCGATATCGTCAAAGAGGCATTCGAGGATGATTTACTCACCGGCTCCACCTCGGTGGTGTTCCAGCACTACCGCTCACGGATCGACCAATATCCCTATTACTCGAAACTTGAGGCCAGGGCGGCCAAAGAGATCCTGGGGGACCTCTCCCGGACCGATAAGCCGATCAAAAAAGAGACCCTCTACCAGGTCTTTTTAAAAACCGCCAACCTTTCCCCTAACACGCAATCAAAAGAAGCTTTTCTCCAATTAATGAATAAACTGGACAATGACTTTTATATTACCTCGACAGACGATACCTATGCTTTTTACAGCCGGGTGCTCAAGGTATGGTGGCAGACTCACTACGGCTGGTACGGCCAGGCCGATGCCGATAACCCTGATGATGCATAAGTCGCACCAACCGGGAGAAAAGATATGGTACAGGAATTAATGGTTTTCCGGCCCCACCGGACGCCGCCCGAACAACTGGAAAAGACCTTTGTCGGCCGGGAACACCTGCTCCAAGATATCCTGAATAAGCTGGAGACCTGGCAGCCCGGTAAATCGCGGCAGCACTATCTCATTATCGGCCCACGCGGTATCGGCAAGACCAACCTGCTCAAATTGCTCGAATACCGGATCGAAAAGCATCCCCCCTTGAATCGCAAGTGGTACACCGTACCTTTCCCGGAAGATGCTTTCGGCATCACCCGGGTGACCGATTTACTGGTAGAAACCCTGAACATCCTGGCAGATTGGACCAAAGATGAACACATCCGCGATACTTACCAAAAAATTCGCTATGACGATGACGATCAACGGGTCACCGACCTGGCCCTCGATGCTTTTAGGCACTTTCACCGCCAAAAGCAGTGCGGCATACTATTGATGGTCGAAAACATCGACCGGGTACTGGAAAAACAACTCAAGACAAATAGAGAGATTCACCTGCTGCGAAAAATCCTGATCGAAGAGGATTGGTTGATGCTTATCTGCACCTCGCCCACCTATCTTAATGCGGTGACAAAACCCGAACGCCCCCTGTTTGAATTCTTCCGGGTTATCCTGTTAGAAGAGCTGACTGCCGATCAGCAGCAGGAGATGCTCCATAAGATCGCCCGCCTGGAAGAGGACGAGAAATTTATCGAAAACGACCTGGACAGGCTAAAGCCGCAATTGCAGGCCCTCTACCATTTTACCGGCGGTAACCCCCGCCTGACCCTCATGCTCTACGACCTGATCGTTAAGCAGAAGATCACCGAAGTAAAAATGGGACTGGATAGATTGCAGGACCAGTTGACCCCTTTCTACCAGGATCGCATGAAGGACCTCGGCGAACAGGAAAGAAAACTATTAGAAAAGATGGCCTTAATCGCCGAAGGCTGCACCCCCACGGAACTGGCCCGGGAAGTACGCATGCCGGACAACCATGTGCGGGCCCTGTTATTCCGGCTGGAAAAAACCGGTTATATCCGGCGGGAAGAGCGCCGGCAAAAGCAGACGGTTTATATCATACCGGAGAGGTTTTTCCGCATCTGGCACCAGGTGAACCACTCGCGCGCGGCCCGGGGACGGGTGCAATACCTGCTGGAATTCTTTGCCTCCTGGTATGCTACCCCCAAAGACCGCAGTCATATCTGGGACCAACTCAACCGGGAATTCCAGTCCGTCTTAAAAGATAAAGACGAGGGACGGATCGAGGAACTGACCGAGTACATGCACTATATCGAAGATATTTCGCCCGGCGAAGAGAAATACCAACGCCTCTTCGACCGCCTCTATCAGAAGTATTCCCGCCAGGGATTTTCTTCCATACGTACCGAGATCGATAATCTCGACCGGGAGTATAGTCATGACGGATACTTTTTTCTGCATAAAGGTATCTTTCTCTCGAATAAACTCAAACAGGACGAAAGGGCCCTATCGGACTTCCAGGCCGCTGAACGATTAATGCCCGATAATATCCGGGTGGTTTTTACCCTGGGGCAGTCGCTCTTCTTCTTAAGAAGATACAAAGAGGCCGATTTGTATTTTGACCAGGCGATTGAATTATTGAAAAAGAAGACCAAAATCGATAATTCAAACATCCCGGATTTTCTTCTGGATATTCTGGAACAGGAAGAAGATCCGCAAATCATAAGGGTTTGCGCTTATTTGCTAAAATACCGGTATGCTGAGGTTCATATCATAGACTGGCTTATGAAAATTATAAGAGACACCGGGTCACCATTTAAAAAACGTCTCGCTCTGACCATTTTTGGCTATATAGGCTCAAGCAGGCTGGTACCTTTCCTGATCGATTTTTTAAAAGATGAAGCCAACGATGTGCGCGGTAGTGCTGCTTCTGCACTCGGCCAAATCGGGGATAAAACGGCCGTATCTGCACTGATTGGTGCGCTGAAAGATGAAGCCAATAATGTCCGCGGTAGCGCCGCCTCTGCCCTGGGTCTTATCGGCGATGAGCTTGCTGTACCGTATCTCCTGGGCTGTCTGTCGGATGAGGACAGGGATGTTCGTATCAGTGCGGTCATTGCCCTGGGCAAGATGGCTGGCCATGCTCCTATCGATCACCTCGATCAGGTGATTCGGGCACTCATCGACATCGACACCCCGGACATCTCCAGGAAGATCGTTCATGCCGTAAGAAACCTCCTCGATTCCGCATTTGCCTCCGGGGATATCCCCATGATCGAGACAGCCGTTAAAACGGCAGTCACCGGCATCGACGATGGAGAAGAGGTCTTCAAACCCTATACCGTGGCCCTGGCCTACCTCCAGGCAGACAGGAACCCCGGCATCATCACCCGCCAGCAACCCGAGATGCGCGAGGCCGCCAGACTCCTGCTATCACGGTTCGATAAAAGTCGCAAGCGAGCTTGATTTAATGGGGAAATATCTATATAATATGAAACTCTACGGCTTGGCCCGGTAAATGAATGCGAAATGGTGCGCAGGAAAGAGCCAAAGAGGGACATAAAAAATGAATCAGGAAAACATGATTTCGGTTCCCCAAGCGATCGAATATATTAAAAACGGTAAAATGATCATCATCGTCGATGATGAGGACAGGGAAAACGAGGGCGACCTGATGATCGCCTCGCAAAAGGTGACGGCGGAAGCCATCAACTTCATGGCCAAATATGGCCGCGGATTGATCTGCGTCTCCCTGACCGAAAAACGGAGCGATCAGTTGCAACTTCCCCTGATGGTGGAGAAGAATACGGCCAGCTTCGGCACGCCATTTACGGTGTCCGTGGATGCCAAAAAAAATACCACCACCGGCATATCGGCCTTTGACCGGGCAGAGACGATCTCCTGTTTGATCGATCCCAATACCCAACCGGAAGACCTGCTCAAACCCGGTCATATCTTTCCCTTGCGGGCCAGGAACGGCGGTGTGCTGGTCAGGGCCGGCCAGACGGAAGCCTCCATGGATTTGTCCCGGATTGCCGGTCTTGCGCCCTCGGGCGTTATTTGCGAAGTCATGAAAGACGATGGCACCATGGCCCGCATGCCCGACCTCATCGCATTTTCCCAGGAATTCGATATCCCCATCATCACCATCGAAGAGATCATCCAATACCGCATGCAGAGCGACCGGCTGATCGAATTGGTGGCCGAAGCGACCCTGCCCACCCGCTGGGGCGAATTTACCATCAAGACTTTTATCGATTCCATTCACCAGGAGACGCATATCGCTCTGGTATGCGGGGATTTAAAGACGCCGGAACCGGTACTGGTGCGGGTTCATTCCCAATGCCTGACCGGGGACACCTTCGGCTCGATGCGTTGCGACTGCGGCGACCAGCTGCAAAATGCCATGAAGCTGATCGCCAAACAGGGCCGGGGCGTGTTGCTCTACCTGACCAACCAGGAAGGCCGCGGCATCGGCCTGGTCAACAAGATAAAGGCTTACAGTCTCCAGGAAAACGAAGGCATGGACACTGTGGAAGCCAACCTGAAACTGGGTTTTAAACCGGACCAACGGGATTATGGTATCGGCGCGCAGATTTTGAGAAATCTCGGTTTAACCAGGCTGCGCTTGATTACCAATAACCCGGCCAAATACATCGCCCTGTCCGGTTATGGCCTGCAAATCGTGGAAAGAGTGCCCAATGAAGTGGAATTCACCAAAGAGAACCGCTATTACATGAAGACCAAAAAGGAAAAAATGGGGCATCTGCTTCAGAACGTGTAACTTATCAGCCAGATGAAGGAAACCACCTTAAAATATTTTTTAAGTCTCACCCCGGCCGGTCAGGTCAAATTCTTAAAAGAGGGCCAGCACGAAGGGTATTTCGAGCTGGGCAAAGAAGGTAAGATCGATTTCATTAAGAATGCGCTTAAAAACGACCTCTCTTCAAAAGTGACGGCCAGCGCCATCAAGATGTTGCGCCACCTGGTCTATGAGGACAAATACTTTTACCGCCATTTTTTATATCATGTAGACAGCTCAGTAGCCAATGCGGCCAGGAAAGCCATCGATGAATGTTCCAGTAAAAAAGACAGCGCCGTAATGCGCCTGGAAAAAATCCTGCAAGAAGGTAAAACCGATGACCGGGTGCTCATTGCCGAAAACTTAATCAAGACCATCGGAAAAGTAAACGAAAACGTCATCATCACTATCCTCGGCCTAAATGACCAGAGGGTACGGGACATACTGGTCAAGGGCATTTCAGTGCACCACCAACTCGATGAGAACAAACTCCTGGACGTGGTGAAAAGCGGCGCTGTCTGGCATGTCCGGGCTGCCCTGGTGGCTATCCTGGGAAACCGGAAGAGCAGGTGCCTGCTGGATATCATCGACCTCTTGCTCAAAGATCCCAATATCGATGTCCGCCTCGAATTGATCGATGCCTTAACAAAAATCGGCGGCCAGGAGATTATGGAACCCCTGCGCATCATGGCCCAGGACCCACTGGTTATGGTCAGGAAAAAAGCCCAGAAAGCCCTGGGCTCCATCTAAGTTAAAAGATTACGCTTTATTGGCCATGGTCGAGATGATTTGTAATCGATGAATTCGATCACTTCCGTCACCTTGGCCCGGATAACCTGGAGTTGTTCCCGGTTAAAGTTCCGTTTTTTTTGCATTTTTGGTTTTCCATTTTTTTTTATCTTATGTTATACTATAAATTAGAAAGGAAAACAATTTGCTATTTCGGGGTACTGGGTATTTTAAGTAGGCCATCGGTAAGATGAATTTTTAACCAGGTTAAGAAGATGAAAGAGTTAGTGTATAAAAAATTTTTGCTACCGGCAGTAATCCTGATTTGCCTGACCGGCCCTTCCGCTTATGCACAGAAGTGGCTGACACAATCGTATACCGAATTCGAGGGGTTGCCCAGCTCCATTATCTGGTCTATCGCCCAGGACCAGTTAGGACAAATCTGGTTGGCGACCAGGAACGGCATTGCCGTACACGACGGCGTCTCCTGGAAAACCCACCACCCCAACATTGATCCCAACCAACGCGGTTATGCCCGGATCACCGTGGATCAACGGGGCCGGGTCTGGGCCGTATCCGATACCAGTCAGCCGGGCAAGATTTCCGTGCTCTACTATGAGGGAAATAAGTGGCGTTATATCGAAGACCTGGCCTTGTCGTTAGCGAGCCGGGAAGAGATCACGGCCTTTCAGGTCATGGAGACGGGGTCCAGGCCGATCGTCTTCCTGGGCACCGCCCGGTCCGGGTTATCCTGTTGGCAATCAGGCAAATGGCAAGCCTTGACCGAACAGCAGGGACTTTTAAGCAATCACATCAACGGCCTGGTCGTGTATAAAAAAAAATGTTATGCTGCCACCGATAACGGTCTTTCGGTCATCGATGAGCGCCTGCACATCGATAACAGGCTCAACCGGGGCCTCTCTTTTCCATTAGCAGAGATCAAAGGTATCTGCCTGGAAGAGGGGAAACCGGAGCGCATCTGGTTATATGGGCAGGGATACCTGGGGTATTTCACCGGGGAGATGCCCACTACTACCTGCTTTAAAACCGGCATTCACCTGATGCAGGAGAATACCCCGGTCAATTTACAGCCCGATTACCGTCACGGGCTGTATATCAGTACTTTGCACGATATCGTCTACTTCTCCCTCAAAACCCATCAGGACAAGACACTCAGCATGTCCAATGGACTGATCGGTCTTGGGGCCAATTCTATGTTGTGCGATTTCGAGAAAAATATCTGGTTTGCCTGTGACCGCGGCGTGACCCGGTTATCCAACCGCTGTTTCGATTCCTTCGATACGCGCCACGGCCTACTGGAAGATGAGGTCACCGCAGTCATCGAATACGAGCCCGGGAAATTCATACTGGGGAACAACTATGGCGTCACTTATTACGACGGCCTGGAATTTACCAGGTACCCATTTTTCAAGGAAACCCGTCCCCAATCGCAGGTATGCCGGGTACTCGACATGAAAGCCGACTCGGCTGGAACCATCTGGATTGCGGCCTCGAGCAGCGGTCTGGCCAGCATCGACCGACAGAGGAGACTCAAATGGTACGGGGAGAAAGATGGGCTGCCCAACCATGCCTTGAGTTTATGGATCGATAAGTGGGATAATATCTGGATAGGTACGCAGAACGGTCTTTTTCAAAAAGATGCCGCGGACTCGCGGTTTAAAGCAATAGGCATGATTCCTCCCGGTTATATCCGGAAAATGTACGGTACAGCGGAACAATTGCTCTATCTAGGCAGCCGATACCTGGCGGTTTACGATTGTACCCGGAACAAATTGCAAAGGCGGCGCACCGCCGGGGACGAGCAGCTGCAAGGGGTGTACGCCATCGAGAAGAGGAGAAACGGACAGATTTTGATCGGCAGTTTAACCGGTCTTTACGTCCTCTCCGGGGATAAGCTAGAGAAATTCCGCGGAACCGGTTTTACCTTTAATCAGCCCATCTATTTTATAGTAGAAGACCGGCAGGGTTGGCTCTGGCTGGGTACCGGCAACGGGATATTGCGCTGGGACGGTTCTTCTACCAGCAAATACTCTTTACCCGAAGGTCTTTTGGGCCTGGAAACCAACCGTGCCGGCGGCTTCATGGACAGCCAGGGCCGCATCTGGGTCGGCACCAACCGGGGGGTTTCCATTTATCACCAGGTTTTTGACAATTTCATCAGCGGCACTCCCCCACCCCGGCTCCGTCTCCTCCATATAGAAACCAATGACGGCATTATCCCCCTGGACCGTCCCATCACCTTAAGCCCCGATAATACCCAACTGCATATCTACTTCCAGGGTATCTCATTTCTGGACGAGAAGGCCATTCGCTTCCAGCACAAACTGGATGGCTTTAATGAAAATTGGTCCAGGGAACAATACCATGCCGACCAGGTCGTCGAATACGACAACCTCCCCCCCGGCCATTACCGCTTCCAGATCAAGGCGAAAAATTCGCTGGGCGCCTGGAGCGGCGTAATTACCTCGCCACCAATCACGGTATTAAAGCCTTATTACCAACAATGGTGGTTCTACCTTCTTTTATTGCTCTGCCTGGCAGCAGCCATCTACGGTCTCTTCTATTTGATCATCACCAGGCGCACGGCCGCCCAATTGGAATCGCTGGTTGACGAGCGTACCCGGCAGCTCCAGGTATCGGAGAAACGTTACCGAACCCTGTTTGAAGAATCCCTGGATATGATCCTGATCATTAAAGATAACCATCTCATCGATATCAACCTGGCCGGTATCGCGATGCTCGGTTACTCCACTAAAAATGAGGCCCTGGCCATCGACATCCCCGGCCAGTTCTTCTTTCAAGCCGTAGATGGAGATACATTCTTTAAGGAGCTCAAAAACCAGGGCTTTGTAAAAAATTATGAAATAGACCTGAAGAGAAAGAACGGCGAAAAGATGACCGTGCTTATTTCCGCCAATACCGTTACCGCCGATATGGGCGAATATGGGATCATCCGCAGCATCATCCGGGATATCACCGAAAAGAAAAGGGTCCAGGAACAATTGATGAAAAAACAAAAAATAGAGGCCCTGGGCACCCTGGCTGGCGGTATTGCCCACGACTTCAACAACATCCTGGCCATGATTATCGGTTACCTGGAACTCTCCATCGATACATTGCCCCGGGAGAGCCGGCTCAAGACAAATATAGAAAGAGCATTTAAAGCCGGACTCCGGGCAAAAGACCTGATCAAACAAATCCTCACTTTCGCCCACCAGAGCCCCATCGAACATAAGCCGACCGATATCGGTTCCGTGGTTAAGGAGACCCTCAAGCTTTTGCGGTCTACCCTGCCCACCACCATCGATATTCGCTCCCGGATCAGCACCGATTCGGCCATTGTCCTATCTAACCCCACCCAGATCCAGCAGGCATTCATGAACCTGTGCACCAATGCCGCTTACGGTTTGCATGAAAAAGGGGGCATCATGGAAGTAACCCTGGATAAAATATCGTTCGATAAAATCGATAGCCTGGCGCATAACCTTAAACCCGGCGACTATGTGCACCTGACCGTTAAAGACAACGGACCCGGTATCGATCCGGCCATCATCGATCGCATCTTCGAGCCCTATTTTACCACCAAAAAGATGGGGGAAGGAACCGGGCTGGGTCTGGCGGTTACCCACGGTATCGTCCAGAGTCACGACGGTAAGATCACGGTTTACAGCGAACCGGGCAAAGGCGCCATTTTTCATGTCTACTTGCCCCTGTCCCATGAATACCTGGTAAACCAACCGCAAGTCTCGCCCGAAACTACCCCCCAGGGCAACGACGAACACATCCTATTGGTCGATGACGAACCTTCCTTGATCGATGTGGGCCAGCAATTCCTGGAAAAATTGGGTTACCGGGTAACGACCCGGACATCCAGCCCCGAAGCCCTGGAAATTTTCAACTCTGCCCCGGGGCAATTCGACCTGGTGATTACCGATCTAACCATGCCCCAGATGCCAGGCACCATACTTATCCAGCGGTTAAGAGAAATCGCCCCCGACATCCCCATCATCCTGTGCACCGGTTTCAATGAGACCATTACCGCCGAAAATGGAAAAAATATGGGTATCCAGGCCCTACTGATCAAACCCTTTACGCGGAACAACCTGGCCCAGGTGGTCAAACAAGCACTGACAACCGCAAAGAAAAAGAAAAAAGACGCCTAGAGCGACGCATGGAGAGAACGGATCATATCCTCCAGTTCCTTCATATAATAGGCTGTCCGGGAATTATTGGCCGAAAACAGACCCCATAAGTACTTACCGGCAGATTTGAGATGTATCGGTCCATTGGCCCGGTAATAGGGATCGATAAAGGTAAGGCCGGAATTGCCGCGTTTAACCTCGCTGCCCTTACCCTGGGCGAAAAGGTGGTAGTTATCGACCAGCTTCTCGACCGCAGTCGCATCGACTGCCTCAATGATGAAGAGCTGGAAGTTTTCGCCATTCTCTTCATAATCGGCCACAAAGGCCGAATGCAAAAAGGAATGTCCGAGGAAATCGTTGGCAATATATCGTTCGGAATTCTTTACCTTTCCTTTTCCAGGGAAACGCAATGCCGGCAGTGGGAAACGCTCTTCCCCATTGAGTCGGCCGGCTATTTCTTTGGCCGTCGCGGTCATCACCGCCCGGTCATTATCGCCCAGGTCGAAACCGCTCATTTTCACATAGTAACAACCGCGCAAAAAATTGAGTACCCCCTTCTCATAATACCCCTGGGCGCCGATTTGCAGGAAATCCCCCTGCCGGGATTTCTCCTGGCTGTAAATGCCAAAACCATTGTTGGGCGTGCTATGGTAATAGATATCCACTATCAGCGAGTGTTTCTGCTCATCCGTATAGGTCAGGGAAGTGAGCTGCACAAAATCGTAGGCCAGGAAAACATCGGCCGCACCATCGATGTACTCGTACAGGTTATCCGGGGTATAGACGTCCGCATTCCCCTTTTTCATCCCCGGGATATCCGGGAAGAACCCGGCCATATCCGGACCATTGGCCAAAACACCAATAGCAGTGCCCAATACCAGGCATATCGTTAAAATCGCTCTTATTTTCATGGCAAATCCTCCTTTTCCTGTGATCTGAAACGTCATTATACCACGTCCAGCAAACAAAATTAATCCCCTCGGTTGGCCTGGTTCCCTACTTTTTATCGCGGGCGCCGGAAAGTTTGGCATTAAGTACCGACATGGCGTTAACCAGGCGGTCGAACTTAGCGATAGCGGCCATGATCGGTTTTTGGGTGGTCAAATCGACACCGGCTTTCTTCAAGGTAGCCAGCGGGTAATCGCTACCGCCGGCCTTGAGGAAATCCAGGTATTCCCGCCTCTGTCGATCATCACCGGCCAACACCCCATCCAGCACACCCTGGGACAAGGCGATGGCGGCAATGATACCGGTGCTGTACTGGTAAACATAGAAGTTATAATAAAAATGGGGAACCGCGCTCCACTCGTTGGCGATATACGGCGGGACATCCATGATCCCTGGGTGACCATAATATTCGCGGGTCAGCTCCAGGTACTTTTCATCGAGCCATTCGTGGGTCAGGGTCTTCCCCTTTTCCACCTGCCCGTGCATGGCCAATTCAAATTCGGCGAACAGGGCCTGGCGAATGAGTGTGCCCCGCAGCCCCTCCAGGTACTGGTCCAGGATATAGAGTCTGAACCAATCATCCGTCTGGCTAGCGAGCACATGCTCCACCAAAAGCGCCTCATTAAAGGTGCTGGCGATCTCGGCCAGGAATATCGGGTAAGCGGCCAGCGGATAAGGCTGGGATCTATTGGAAAAATAGGAATGCAGGGCATGACCCAATTCGTGGGCCAGGGTGGAGACGGCATCGAAGGTGCCGTTGTAATTCAACAGCACGTAAGGATGCACGTCGTAAATACTGCCGCTGGAGTAAGCGCCGGATCGCTTTCCTTTATTGGGATAAATATCCAGCCAGCGATTTTTAAAACCCTCCCTTAAGACCGTCGTATATTCGTTACCCAAAGGGCGGAGGGCTTCTATAACCAGGGATTCCCCTTCCTCCAGGGTAAAGACCCGGTCAACCGTCGGCACAGCCGACGCATAGATATCGTTATAGCTCAGTTTATCGAGATCGAGCAGGGTGGTCTTCAGCCGCAAGTAGCGGTACAGGGGATCCAGGTTTTCCTTAACGGTTTCGATCAGGTTGCGGTAGACCTGGACATCGATATTGTTCGGGTAGAGGGCGGCCTTGAGGCAGTCATCATAACGGTGAACCCGGGCCTGGAAATAGTGGCTCTTGATCTCCGCATCCAGCAATATGGCATGGGTGTTCTTGAACAGGGTATGCTTTTTCCAGTAAGCCCTCATCACCTTGCGCCGGTCTTCCGGCTGCCTCGATTCCCGGTAGCGGACGTAATTGGTCTGGTTCAATTCGACCTGCCGGCCATCTGAGAGCCGGACGCTGGCGAAGGGCATCTCCACGTTGTTGAGCATCAATGATGCCTTTTCCGGGCCAGTGGAAAAAAGACCGGTCAAAGAAGATATCTCTTCCATAGCGGCCCCCAGGATATGATCCTTTAACCTGAGAACAGAATCGAAGAACAACCTGTAAACCGCGAGCTTTTTTTCTGCTGTGAGAAAAGCGTCGATTTTCTCCTGGCCCATTGCCAGCACATCGGGTCTTAAGAAAGAGAGCCTGGCCTGGAAATCGACATTGAGAACCTGGATTTCTCCTTTCATTGCCTGGAAAGCCGGGTGCCCCATGTCCGTATCGGCAAAGAGGTTGGTGTACACGTACAGGCGGCTGATGATCTTATCGATCTCATCGATCTGGGTAAGCAGGGCCAGGGCTTTCCCTGGACTGCTGGTCCAATCCCGGCCTAGGTCTTCGATTTGGTCGATCCACCCTGCCACCCGTTTCTTGTCCGCTTGCCAGGCATCGAAATCGCGGTAAATATCGCCGGCTTTCCAGGTCAGTTCCTGGGGAACCTGGGCCCGTTCCATCCGGGAATAATCGGGGATATCATTTTTTTTCATCTATTCAAACCTCCTTAAACCATCTCCTGATCTAATTCTCCGACCATTTTTAAAACCCGAAAATTTAGCCCAAAAGGCAGGGGTCCCCCATGTTACGGGGGACCTGTAAGGTGAAGGTGGGAGATATGTATTTATATTAAGGGGGGAGAGATGGAAAGGCTATTTAATTGTCTCATTTTGGTTTTTTACTGAGGTTAATTCAGAAGTATTTCCTGCTCCACTGTTGCCAGTGTCGCCCTTTTTCTTGCTCTTGTAATCCGTTATATACCAACCTGAGCCCTTGAACTGAAAGGAGGAGACTGAAACCAACTTCTCTACCTTGCCTGCGCAATGAATGCATTTTTCAACGGGTTCTCCGGTTATCTTCTGGAGCACCTCGAAGCTTCGTTTACATTCCTTGCATTTGTATTCGTATAAAGGCATTTTTTTTTATCCTTCAACTTTAGGTCTTAATATAACATAGATTTTTTCACTTGTCAACAAATTTTTTATTTTTTTTTAAAATTCTATCGAGAAGTCTGGAAACACCTTTTCCTGGTCAATTTCTTCCTGGAAAAAATTTTCTACCCGGGCAAAGGGCGGGCCATTTTTCAGGAATTCCTCGAACTCGCGGATGTTCCCGGGCTCTCCCTGGGCATAGACCTCGACATCGCCATTCAAGAGGTTCTTGACCGTACCGTTTACCTGGAGGTTTAAGGCGGTGCGGCGGGTATAGTAGCGGAAGGAGACCCCCTGGACCATACCCTGGATGACGTAGCGATACATTTTCATGGGTCTATTATAACCATTTCGCGCCCCGCGGTCAAGCCCAGGGGAAATTCCCGGTAAGAAGGCAGGATTTCTCCCCTGGGATCGGCCGAATTATCCGGGTTAGAGTGCGATATAAGTTGTTCTATCGCTTATAGCAGCAGGGCATAACCGAGCTTGATGAAGATGGTGCGGTTGTTCTGGGTGAGATCGAGTCCCTCTTGACCGAAGTAATCGTCGGCATAGCCGATAAATAGAACGGTCTGGGGGTTGATCTTATAAGAAAATAGAATCTGCGAGAATAGATGCTGGTATTTCGGATTTACATAGAAGGGATAGAGCTCAGGGGTGAACCGGTGGTTGGCAAACTGGAAGATGGTTCTCAGGAAGGTGCGTTTGTTGAACTGGTAGACCAATTTAAAGTTGCTCAGATTGGCGGTGTAGAGGCGTCCCTCTTCTATATTGAGGGTCTCGAAATCATGGGAAAGGTTCATAATGAGATGGTTACCCAATTTCACCTGGAGCCCCGGCGACAGGGCGAACACACTACCGGGCTTGACATTCGCCAGGTCGATCTGGTCGCCATACTTCCCGCTTAATGCAACCGTGATGAACCTGGACAGATGAAAACCAGCGATAAATTCGATGTAGTTCTCATCAAATTCGATGCCGGAGAATCCCCTTTTACCGATATTCCCATTCACCTGGAAGGTGGATTGGGCCGGGCCTGAATAGGTGAACAGTAGGGACATAGACGAATAAAGGAGGTTATTGTCATGATCCTTTTCCAGTGCCCCATCGATCCCGACATTGATCGTGTTGAACCAGGATTGGGGGCGTTTGGCGAACCATTTATACTCCACTCCACCGCGGATGTTCCGGTAGTCGACCTGGGCCATGAAGCCGAGGTCGCCGCGGAAATCGGCGGTGATTTCCTGGTAACCGAGAAGCCAGGCAAAATTCCTGGTCTCATGTATATACATGAGATCGAATGCCCCTCCCCAGAAATCATCTTCCGGCTGGCGGTACTTGGTAACCAGGGCATCCGGGTATTCGGTCTGCGAACCCAGGAACTGGAATGCCAAGCGGTCTTTGCGGGTGAAGCGGATATCACCGTCAAAACCGGCTACCCGGTTGAAATAGTTTTCACCTTCGCGATCGGTGATCAAGAGACCGATATTGGAAGATTTACCGATATCCCGACGGTAACGGAGAACCGTGCCCAACGAATCTTGTTTCATGGTGGTGGAGCGGGAACCCTGGCTGCCGGGGAGCAAGAAATTGGTGATATGGTCATACACGGAAAAGAAGCCGATCGAATGGACCCCCTCTTTGCCGGTAAGCTTGATTCCCCAATCGGGATCGGCCAGGGAGCGGGTGTGGATAGCGATGTAGCGACTCTCGAATATATTGGTCCCCTCGAGGAAGAAGGGGCGTTTCTCCGGGTAACGGAGGGCAAATTGCTTATTGATATCGAGTTGGGCCACATCGGCTTCCACATGGGAAAAATCGGGGTTGACGGCAGCAGATAGGGTGAGGTTGGGACTAATCCCCCAGCGGGCAGTCATACCCGGTTCGATGTTTTTGTCCTTTTCAACAAAATCTCCATCCGGCAAAGACTCCCGTTCCTGGGTTAAATGGGCCGCCAGGGTGGGATCGATCTCGATGTTCCGGGACGGGGAAACGCCTGTAAAACCGATCAACTGCTCCGATTGGCACATGTAGCAATTGTTGTTTCGATCCCGGGGAAAGAGCCCAATATGATGACGGTAATTGCGGGGATAACTGCGCACTGCATCGATGCGCCATAGCTGGTCCCCTTTGACCCGCTGGAAGCGAAGGGAGCTGAAGGGGATGGCCATTTCCACCGCATATCCCCAATCGGTAATCTTACCGGCAGACTCCCAGATGGCATCCCAGCGACCCCCAGTATTGCCGGGACTCTCGATCATATCGGCCTGGATACCGAGGGGGGTGCAGAAGAAATCGAAGGTACGCCGGGCATCATTGAAGGGGTCAAGAATCAGACCCACCCAATCGTCTGTGCCCAGGGAATCCCGGTCATGGATGGTGGCCCTGATTGCGGCCGGGTTCTCATCGAAAGCCCGGAATGCGACATACAGGTAAGTTTTATCGTAGGCCAGCAAGACCTCTGTCTTAACCGGTGGGGCGATATTCTCAGCCGGCCAGACCTCGTAATTGAGCCCGAATTTCAAAGCGTTTTGCCATACACTATCATCGAGATCGCCATCGATTTTCGCTTTGTCGGTCACCTGGGGGATCCGATAAGGCTCTTTTGGAGCGGTATTGTCTGCGGCCAGGGCCGGTGTACACAAAAAACAAAAACCGAGAAGCAACAAGATAGTTGTCAGGATGATACATATCCTGTTTTTGCGATTATTCATACTGTATTCCTCCGTTTTTTTAATGCAATCTAATTAAGTTCATAGGGTTACCCGATACATGGCGCCATCCTCAAGGATGTCCAGCTTCCCCATATCCATTTTCACGATCCGGTCGGCCACATCGAAGTAATGATCGTCATGGGTGATAGCGATGACTATTTTACCTTTCTCTTTCATCCGGGATAGCAGTTCACGGTAAAAGAACTTCCGAAACCCGGGATCCTGATCGGCGGCGATTTCATCGAAAAGGTATATCGGACAATCCTCCAGGTAACACTGCAGGAGGGCCAACCGCTTACGCTGCCCCCCGGAGAGGCCGATGGTGCTGAAAGAATTTCCCTGGAGGGAAACTTTTTCCTGGAGCTTGAGCAGCTTGAGATAATGTTCGATCTCCTCTTCCCTGCCTTCCAGGTTGACGTTATACATCTTCTCAAATAGATGATAATCGCCGAATACCACGGAAAAGTACTCACCCAACCGGTAGGTGGAGATTTCTTCGTCGTTGACCTTGATCTGCCCTTGATCCGGCTGGTATAAACCGGTCAGGAGCTTGGCCAACGTGGTTTTACCGCTGCCGTTGCCGCCGACGATAAACACGATTTCGCCCTTCCGGGCTTCAAAATCTATCGGCCCGACGGTGAACTTCTCATTTTCGTTGGCCGATTCGTAGGTAAACGTGATGCCGGTGGCCTTGATAGAATCTACCGGTCCGGGCTTGTTATGATCCAGGGCATCGATATCTTTGGGGTCCATGTTGGCCGGGATATCTTTGATGAAACCCTGCACCCGGCCCCAGGCAACCTTCAACTGCATGATGGCCGGTATGGAATTCAAAATACCGTTAATGGGCCCGATTAAATACAAGAGAACCATAATGAAACCCATCAGCGTCATCGGCGTGACCTGGGGAAATAACCGCGGGATGCCGTAGCCCACAGATCCCAGGATGATAATCAACAGTGATTCACCGATCAGGAACGCATTGACGAATTTGATCAGGGCAAAGGCGGTTTTTTGTCTGAATTCATCGGTGGTCTCCTCGAGTTCTTTGATGAAATCCTTCTTCTTGTTGTACTGGAGACTGAGTTCTTTGAAGCCATCGATCAGGCCGTTGAGCAGTCTCATGAAGACATTCTGGGTCTCACGGGCATCCTCGAAGTATACCCGGGTCCTCCGGGTGACAAAGAGATAGAGTGTGGCGATCACGCCCACCACCCCCAGGGTCAGCATGGTGGCCCAGAAAGCGATCGTGGCCAGGTAAAAGAAAGCCCCGATGGTTGTGATGGCACTGGTGATCAGTTGGACAACGATATTAGCCGTGCCGCCGATCTGACCGGTATCGTTATTGATAGTGGCAAATACCCGTCCCCGATCGATCTTTTCAAATTTTTGATAAGAAGTATAGGAAATCTTCTCCAATAATCTCATGCGCATATCGAAAACGATATCGAAGGTAATCCGGGTCAACCGGGTTTGGAGTACTTTCCGGCCGATGATATAGACAAAGAACGCCAGCGCAAAGTTGTAGACCTGGTAGAAAAGGCCGGACCGATTAAATACGGACGTGGTGATCAAGAATATGACGATGGCGTTGGCCCCACCGGCCATCAGGCTTAAGACCATGATGAAGGGGAGGGAGCGGTGGTACTTGTTCTGATGGGGAAAGAGCGTGGACATGAGCATCGCCAGGTAACAAATCCCCAGGGTAACCAGTATCAGGGTAATGGCTAGCTGGAAACTAATCGCCGAAAAAACCAGGGCTGTTTCCATGGAGACACCGGCCAGGGTCCGGGGCGATAGCATGACGCCGTACACAAACGGCGCATAGAAGACCAGGGCCATGAGAAGCTTGCCGGTGTTTTTAAGGGTTAATGGGGCAAACTTCCGCCTCCCCCTGACAATATCCACCAGCATCGATACGATATAGGCGATCACGAACAGGAGAAAAAAAGCGACCATGATGGAGGTTACCGAAGCACCTTTATCGGTGTTATCGGCCTGCACCGCCGGTTTAAAAAAACCTTTGCCATGCAGGTAATTCATCACCGTGTTGCCGATGAACGATGTGTGCTTGCTGTTGGAATTGGCCAGCACAGCCACCCCGATCTTGTCTTTCGGATTAAAGGTGATAAAGCTGGTAAAATTGGGGTTCTCGCCATGATGATCGATCCGTTTAAAACGTTCGAGATAGACAAACCAACCCATACCGTAGTTGGACAGGTTGGCCAGGTTGAGCGGCACACTCTGGTCGGCCTGGTGGGTCCTCTCGATTAAGGGATTCATTTCACTATCCAGGAGTCCCATCTGGGCCTTCACCCACTGGCCGACATCCCGGGCATTGGAAACGATATAACCGGCCGGGTTATTTCCCCGGAAAACAGGGGGCTCGTACTTGAGCGGCGTAAAGAAACCGATCTTATACCCGGTAGCCATGTGGGCCGGGGGATTTGCCTGGTCGACTCCGACCTTTGTGTCGGACATGCCCAGGGGGAGCAAGATATTTTTGCTCATGTACTCTTCGAAAGAGAGACCGGACACCTTTTCGATTATAGCGCCGATCACATCGTAATTGATGGTCGCATATTCGAACTGGCTGCCGGGAATGCCGGTAAGCTCGATCCCGGAAAGTTTGCGCACTGTTTGCTGCAAGGCATCCGGGCCGCTTCCCCTGGGTATCAAGGAAATACTGGCAAAGGGTATACCGCTGGTCTGGTGCAGCAACTGTCTCAAGGTGATTTCGTATTTCTTATGGTTAAATATCCCATGGAATCCCGGAATATACCGGGATACCGGGTCATCGATCTTCAAGAGCCCCTGCTGCTCGCACCGTAAGGCGGCCAGGGCAGTGAAAGCCTTACTGCAAGAAGCCAGCTCGAACATAGTATCTGGGGTGACCGGGGTCTTTTGGGCCAAATCGGCATAGCCATATCCCTTTATGACCATTTGACCGTCAGCCTTGACTATCACCAGGGAAAGACCGGGAATATCCCCGTCATCCATCAATTTCCTGACCTCTCTGTCAATATCGTTATCGGTGTTATCTACCGTGCCGGGTTTCCCGGCCAGGGGCAAGCTCAAGATCGCCCAGAAAACCAACAACACCACCAGTAGCTTAAAGATGAATTTTCTTTTCATAATTCCTCCAATTTTTTTCATTGATTTTTACAACCCAGTGTTTCCAGCCTGGGGCCATCGGCGATTTTCTTCTTTGTCACCGAGAAGCCTTTCTCAGGCCCCGCTTGATAGCTTCGGCCAGTTCTTCCACATAAGGGGATTTGAATATGTCGTCATGCCCCCCGGGGATGGTGACGAAAGTCACTTTGCCCAGGCTCATGCGGCGGATGTCCTTCTCCACGATATCAAAATGGGTCTCCCTGGCTTTGATGTGTAACACCGGGGCCTGGATAACCCGGTCGATCCTCTTGTATCTAGATCCCCCCTCCCAATCGGTGATCAGCTTACCCAGGTGTTGTTTCACCCTGGCTTTGTAGGTTTCCGCATCCTCCGGGGATACCTGGGTGCCCCCCTTATCTTTTATCCCATCCTGGTCGATCTCGGCCAGGATTTCTTCGAGACCGGGTCCAGTCGAATCTCCCGGTAGATCCTGGCCGAAAATCTTCAACACCTTTTGTAACGGCTTTTTGAACCGGTCGATCACCTCCTTTTGCCGGTAATACGTCAACACCGGGTTGGGCACAAACGCATATTCATCCAGCATAACGAACTTTTCTACCACTTCATTTCTATGCTCCAACTGGTTGATCATAAGATAAGAGATGATATCGCCGACGCAGTAGGCGACGATGATGTAAGGACCCTCTTCCTGGATCTCTTTCATCTGCCGGATATAATCGGCTGCCGCCACCCGCAGGTCAGGGGGCATTTTCGATTTTTTCATCAGCCCCCGGGCCTGGATGGCGTACACGCTGTATTCATCCTCCAGGAGTTTGGCCAGGTCTTTGTATTGGTAGACCATGCCGTGACGGGGATGGACGATGAACAGGTTCCTCTTGTCCTCGGCTTCGTTCATTTTGACGATGCACTCCAGTTTATCGAAGATAGTGACTTCCCGGACCGACTGAGAAAGCTCCCGGATGGTTGGGTGAAGCAGCAATTCGCTCAACGAAATATGGGGATCGACCTCTTTGCGGATATGGGCGATCATCGTCAGGGCCTTTAAAGAATCGCCCCCCAGCTCGAAGAAATCATCGTTAACGCCCACTTTTTCAATGCCGAAAAAATCCTGGAAAAGGCGGCAAAAGGTCTTCTCCCTGTCGGTTTCCGGGGCTACGTAGGCGGTGGATAATTCGGGCCGTGGTAAAAAGTTTTCCGGCCCGCTTTCCCCCTCGGCTACGGCCACTTTCCCAGGATCGGGCCGTTTCACCCGGCGCTTGCGCATTTCGACATCGATCCGGACATCCAGGCTGGCTACTGCCACCTGGGGTAAAGACAGGGGCAGCAGCCGTTTAAAAGCTTCGATGCCCTGCTTCGGGGTGATGCCACCGGTGAGATCATGACCGGTATTTTCCCGGTGTTTCTTCTCGACTTCCACGGCCATACCGGTGCCCTGCCAGCGGTTCCAGTTGATCGAGCGCGCCGGCTTCATACCCAGGCAGGCGCCGGCATTGGCATACGCATCGAGGAAGGCGTTGGCAGCACAGTAATCGACCTGGCCGAAGATCGGGGTGAAGGCATTACCGGATGAAAAGAGGATGAAAAAATCCAGGTCCGCGCCTTTGAGCAAATGGTGAAGCACCACCGTGCCCGGCACCTTGGCGGCCAGGGCCCCGACCAGGGCCTGGCGGCTCTTTAACTGGATAGAACCGCCGCCCGGGATACCGGCCGCATGGATCACCCCGTTGAGGGAGCCGAACTTTTTCTTGGTCTGCGCGAGCACATCCTGCATCTGCTTCTGGTCAGTCACATCGGCCTTTACCAGGAGAACCTCGGCGCCCAGGGCTTCCAATTCTCGCACCTGGCGGATTCTCATACTCTCTTTGTCCTGTTCATCATGACCGGCCAACCATTTATCCCATTCCCCCCGGTCGGGGGGCGCTGACCGGCCGATCAGAATCAGCCGGGCTGCTACCTGTTTCGCGAGATACCTGGCGATTTCCAAACCAATGCCGCCCAGACCGCCGGTAACCAGGTAGACCCCCTTTGACCGGAGCGGTAAAGCCGCATCTTCCGGGCTTTGAAGCCGTAATGGCGTAAAGGTCTGTTCCCAACGTTCCCGGCCGCGATAGGCCAACAGGCGCACCAGGGTATCATCGGCAAACTCGGTCGGGATTTGCGAAATAAGCCACCCCTCCTCTTCGCTACCCGGCTCGGGCAGGGTGATATCGATATCGATACAACCGATGTTGGAAAATTCCAGCGGGATGACCCGCACCGCACCCAGTACGGTGGCCTTTTCCGGGCATAAAAATGTTTCCCCACCGACATCCTGCATGTTATTGGTAACCACCCCGATTTGTAAATCCCGGTCGATATTCCGGGAGCCAAGTGCCCGGGCCAGGCCGACCAAACTGTACAAACCGAGTTCCAGGGCCCGGTCCAGTGTTTCCAGTGTCAAATCGCCGGGCTTTCCATGATCGATCCCCCAGAGATGGAGAATGCGATCGATCGGGGGGTGGCCACGAAATACCTGATCCACCAGGTTTTCGTAATCGGATTCGGCAGCCGGGGAGACAGTATAGGCAAGATCGCCTTCCTGGCGGAACTGCTGCCCCGCCTTTACGGTAACCACCCGCTGTCCATCCTGCCTTAACCGCTCTGCCAGCCTGGGTCCAAACCCGCTATCATGACAAAAGACCAGCCAGGAATGCGGTTTGGAACCGCTTATAGGCTGATCCAGGGGTTTTCGGACACGGATCCAGGAAGGCACAAAAAACCAATCGTCGATCTTTCGTTCCCGTTCACCGCGGGATTTCCCGCCGAGCCCCTCAATGGCCATCTTATAGGGATCGCCGGCAGTCATAAATGCGTGCCGGTCAAAGGAGTAAGGCGGCAGGGGGAGCCGGCGACGTTTCTCACCGGCGTAAAAAGCCGGCCAATCGACAGCTACCCCATTGAGCCACAATTGACCCAGTTTGGACAGCAAATAATCGACATCGGATACCTTCTCTTTCTGGTGCCTGACCATGTTGATGGCCAGGTGATCGCTGCCGGGCGGCAGGTGGTGGTTGACAAATAAGGGCAAACCTTTGTCCGAGCCCACCTGGACAAAAATGGTGCCGGGTTGTTTCATCAATTCCTGCACACCCTGGGAAAAACGCACTGTCTGCATCATGTGCTTCCCCCAATACTCATGATCGAGGGCCTGCTGCACCGTGATCCAGGTGCCGCTTAACCCGGAGATGTAAGGAACCTGGGGCTTGTTGAATGGCATCTGCCTGGCCCGCTCATAAAATTCTTTCAACACCGGCTGCATCATCCGGGAATGACTGGCCCGGGGAAAATTCACCTTCAAACATTCGTGCCCTTTCTTCTTTAAATCTTCTTCCAGTTTGGCCACCGCTTCGCTGGGCCCGGAGACGATGCACAGGGAGGGGGTATTGACGGCGGCCAGGGAAATATCCTGGCCGAGCAGGGGCTTGAGTTCTTCCTCGGACAGGGGTACGCTGAGCATGATCCCGGGCGGCGTGGCCATCATTAATTTACCCCGCAAAGCCACCAGGGTTAAGGCATCCTGGAAGGAGAAGACCCCGGCCAGGCAGGCCACCACGTACTCCCCAAAACTATGACCGATCATGGCCCTGGGCTTTATGCCCCATTTCATCAACAGGCTGGCCATAGCGTACTCGAATATGAATTTGATCGGCCCGGAAAAGATCGCATCATTGAGCTTTTCCTGTGCCGCCTCTTCGTTTTCGGTGGGAAAAAGAATGGCCCGCGCATCGAAACCCAGGAGCGATTGTATATCGGCCAGGCCCCGGTCGATCTCCTGGGCAAACAGGGGCTCTTTCCGGTAGAGTTCCAGCCCCATGTTGACGTACTGGGAACCCTGGCCGGAGAACATGAACACCACCGATCGCTTCTCGGACTTGAGCAGGTTGGTTTGCACACCCTTTTCCTGGGCGGCAGAAAGGGCCCCGGCCGCCCCATCGGCATCTGCACAGACCATCATCCGGCGGTGCTTAAAAGAGCTTCGCCCCACCTGCAAAGTATAGGCCACATCGGTGAGATCGACCTGGGGGTTTTGCCGGAGATACCCGGAAAGATCGGTGCTGATCCGGTCCAGCGCCGGCCTGGATTTGGCCGACAGCAAGATCAAATTGAGTTCCCGGGCCGGGGATGAAGACCCTATTTCCGGTGGTTCCTCCAGGATGACGTGGGCGTTGGTGCCGCCAATGCCAAATGAGCTGACCCCGGCCCGCAAGGGGAAGCCATCGGTCTGCCACTCCCTGGTCTGGGTGTTGACATAGAAGGGGCTATCGTCGAGCCCCAATTTTGGGTTGGGGGTGTGGCAATACAGGCTGGGGGGGATCGACCGGTGAGAAATAGCCAGCACGGCCTTGATGAAACCGGTCACACCGGCGGCAGAGTCCAGGTGACCGACATTGCTCTTCACTGAACCGAGGCCGCAAAAACCTTTTTTATCGCTGTTAAAAGCCAATTTCAGAGCTTCCACCTCCACCAAATCGCCCAGGTCGGTACCGGTACCGTGGGTTTCCACATAGGTGACGGTCTCGGCCGCGACATCAGCCATCTGTTGGGCGGAGCGGATGACACGGGCCTGTTCCTCCACGCTGGGCGCACTATAACCGACTTTGTTCTTGCCGTCGTTGTTGATGGCCGAACCTTTAATAATAGCGTAAATATGATCGCCATCGGCCAGTGCCTCTTCCAATCGTTTCAGGACCACGACCCCGGCCCCATTGCCGCCCACTATGCCCCCGGCATCGGCAGCAAACGCACGGCAATGACCGTCCGGCGACTTAACCATCCCTTCTTCATACATATATCCGGTCTTATCGAGAATGGTGACGGTTACCCCACCGGCCAGGGCAATATCGCATTCCCCGTTGAGCACGGCCTGACAGGCAACATGTATGGCCACCAGCGAAGTGGAGCAGGCGGTTGTCATACTGAAGCTAGGCCCCCTGAGGTCCAGGGCATAGGAAATCCGGCCGGTCATAAAATCCTTGATACTTAAATGTTGGGCACCAAAAAACCCGACTTTGCTGTTCTTACCCGAAACCAGGCACAGGGCCTCCCAATCGAAATGGGCCGAGGCGCCGGCATACAGGCCGATCAATCCTTTATAAGCGAATGGATCATAAGCGGCATCTTCCAAGGCATGCCAGACGCACTCGTGGAAGATGCGCACCTGGGGGTCCATGATGTCCGCTTCCATCGGCATGTAACCGAAGAAAGGGGCATCGAAATACTCTATGTCCTGTAAAATGCCATTGGCTTTGACATATTTGGGGTTATTGAGCAGGGCCGGGCTGACCCCGGCCTCTTCCAACTCTTCATCGGTAAAGAAAGTAATGGATTCCACCCCATTCTCCAGGTTATTCCAGAATTCAGACACATTCTTTGCCCCAGGAAATCTTCCAGACATACCGATAACAGCAATTTCGAGTCCATTGGTCGAATTTGGTTTATTCATCTTTAACTCCTTTTCTCTTCTGCAATCTTTGCATTCTATCCTTTTTCCCACGCTCGATGGCCTGGGTACGTTCATCGTCTATTAAACCGGTTTTCATCTCCTCCTGGCCCAAATACCCGGAAAAGGCGCTTACCGAAGTATACCGAAACAGGGCCACCACCGGGATATCTCTATCGAAAACCTCCTTTAAGCGGCTGTGCAGGCGAATGATCTTTAATGAGTTACCGCCGATCTCAAAGAAATTATCGTAAATGCCGACTTTTTCTAGTTCGAGCACCTCCAGCCAGATCTCGGCCACTTTTTTCTCCACATCGGTCTGGGGTGAGACGTACTCAACCCCGGTCTCCAGCCGGGCGCCCGATACGGCCAGAGCCCGATAGTCGACTTTGCCATTGGTTGTCAGGGGAATCTTATCCACCCGGATAAACTGCGCCGGGATCATGTATGCGGGTAAATCGACGGCCAAAAATTTCCTTAAATCCGGTATAGTGAAGTTTTCCGGTGTCACCAGGTAGGCGCACAGGAATTTATCCCGGCCCCCGGTACTACCCATGCCGCTGACCGCCACCACCACATCCTTAATCCCTGGGTGACGGCGCAAGCGGTTTTCGATCTCCCCCACCTCGATCCGGTAACCGTTGATCTTGACCTGTTGATCGGCCCGTCCCAAAAACTCCAGGTTATTGTCGGGCAAGAAGCGGGCCAGGTCCCCGGTGCGATAAAAGCGATCTCCCCTCACCCCCGCCCCTATCGGTACATCCGCACCCGCAAACCGCTCCGCGGTTAATTCAGGATTATTCAAATACCCCCTGGCCAGGCCAGGCCCGGAGATGACCAGCTCGCCGACCACCCCCTCCGGCACCGGCTCTCCCCGCCGATCCAATATATAGATTTGGGCATTGTCGGCCGGTTTACCAATGGGCACGGAAAACCGGTCATCGGTCTTTGGGCAAAAACGGTAAATCATACACCCCACCGTCGCTTCCGTCGGCCCATACTCGTTATAAATCTCCAGCCCAGGAGAGAACTTTTCTGTCGCTTCCTTTGCCAGCCCGGTTTCTAAATCTTCGCCCCCCAGGATGAACCGTTTGATGCGGGAGACGACCCGGTTATTTCCCGGGTCTTCTTTACCGGTCATAAAGGCCAACACCAGCTTCAGATGCGACGGTGTCAGTTTCACCACATCGACCCGGTTCTCTTCGACCACCCGCTGGATCAGGTACTCCTCAGCGGTTTCCCGGTAAACCACCACGGCATTCCCCGATAGCAATGGGGTAAAAATAGAAGTCACGGTGAGATCGAAGGCAATCGAGGTAAACAGGGGAAAATCGACTCTCTCGCCCCGGACATAGGTCTTGATCGCCCAGCAAATATAATTAACGGCACCCTGATGGGCTATGGCTACGCCTTTGGGTCGCCCGCTAGACCCGGAGGTGTAGATGACATAAGCCGGATCTGCCCCTTGCCTCTGCAAATTATAAGCAGAGGCAACAATGGGAACGCAACTTAAAGGAGCGTTCATCTGCTTCCCGGGGATTGCTGCTGCGCCTCGCTCGCATCTGCTAGCACCGGCACCAGACCACCAGTCTCCCCTCTCCACACCTGGAGAGGGGGTAGAAGCAGAGGAACGCTCCTTTGGGTCGCGTTCCCATCGTTGTCTTCGCCTATTATCTTGCGAAGACAAGGGGGTGAGGTTTGAGGTATAGCCGATGACGATCTCTGCACCTGAGTCGGCCAATATGTAATTGATCCGCTCTTCCGGGTAATCGGGGTCTATCGGCAGGTAAGCACCACCGGCACAGAGAATGGCCATTATGGCCATGATCATCTCCAGGGAACGCTCCATCATGATGCCCACCAGGGCACCCGGGGCCACCCCCCGCCCGATCAACACCCGGGCCTGGATAAAGGCCATCTCGCCCAATTCCCGGAATGACATCTGCCGGTCTTCAAAAGAAGCGGCCACACTGTCCGGGGTCCGGTCAACCTGCCCGGTAAAAAGCTGGGTAAGAGTCATTTGCCGGGGATAATCGGTCTGGGTGGCATTAAAATCCACCAGCAGCCGTTGCCTCTCCGCCTCGGACATGACATCGATAGCACCGATCTGTCGGTCCGGGTTTTCCAGGATAGCGGCGGTAAGCCGCTGATAATAGCGGATAAACCTCTGCACACTCTCTTTCCTGAACAACCGGGTGCAGTACTGGAAGGTGATAAACAGCCGCTCACCCATTTTGACGACCGTCAACGTCAGGTCGAACTTGGCTACCCGGTCGATATAGGCAAAACCGCCGAAATCTGCCGGCTTTATTCCCCCCTCGACCTCCTGCAAAGCAAACATCACGCTAAACAAGGCACTGCGACTGGTGTCCCGGACAACGGCCAGCCGCTCGACCAGGTCTTCAAACTGGTAGTCCTGGTTGTCGAAGGCCCGAAGAGTCCGGCTCTTCACTTCATCGAGTAAAGCGGCAAAGGTCTTTTCCCCGGTTGGATATTGGCGCAGGGCCAGGGTGTTGACAAACATGCCGATGATATTTTGCAGGTCCGCATGCCCCCGGCCGGCAGTGGGTGTACCGATAACGATATCCTCCTGGCCGGACAACCTGGCCAACAGGATATATGATAGGGCCAACATCACCATGTACAGGGTGACGCCTTCGGTCGATGCCAGTTGAAAAAGGGCCGTTGCAGCCTGTGGATCAAACTCGTCGAACACCTCATCCCCCTCGAACGTCTTGTATTCCGGCCTGGGATAATCGGTCGGCAGGTTGAGTACCGGGATCTCGCCGCTAAATTCTCTCAACCAGAAAGACTCTTGCTCACGAAGTCCCGGTTTCTCCTTTTCCCGCTTCTGCCAGACAGCATAATCTTTGTATTGGATTCTCATGTCCGGCAGGGGCTGCCCGGCAGCCAGGGAGATGAACTCCCGTCCCAGGATCCCGACCGAGAGCCCATCTGCGACGATGTGATGGATATCCAGGAGCAGGGTACAGCCGCCGTTCGCATGCCGGATCAAGGCCAGCCGGAACAGGGGAACCTGTGAGAGGTCGAAGGGGCGAATAAATCCCTGCCCTATCTCCGAGTCGAAGTACTCGATGGCTAGCCCCAGCTCATGGGTTTGGTGGATGTGTTGCACCGGCTCACCGGCAATCAATTTAAAAGAAGTTCTCAGGCTCTCATGACGCTCGATCAATTGCCCGAATATCTCCTTAAACCGGACCTCATCGGGAACCTCCGGCAGGGAGATGTCCTGGGGAATATTGTAAGCGGTACTGGAGATATCCAACTGTTGCAGGATATAGATGCGCTTCTGGGCCGAGGATAGCGGGTAATATTGGCGATCTTCTGCCGCTTCGATGGGGCTAAATTCCCCCTGGCCCTGTCCGCGGACGAACTCGGCCAGACCTTTGACGGTCGGGGTCCTGAATATCTCGGTGATCGGTATTCTCACCTGGATCTCCCGGTGGATCTGGGCCAGGAGCGCGGTGGCCTTGAGCGAATGACCGCCGAGCTGGAAGAAATCATCTTCGATGCCGATGACCGGGGGCTTACCCGGTTTTTTACCACCGGCTAAGACCTCGGCCCAGATGCGGACCAGGGTCTTTTCCAGCTCATCGCGCGGGGCCAGGTACTGCCCCTGGGTATCCAGGAGTCCGGGCTCCGGCAAGGCCCGCCGGTCGAGTTTCCCATTGGCATTCAAAGGAAACCGGTCTAGTTGGACGAAATGGTAGGGCACCATATAATCGGGCAGGCTGCGGGATAGAAACTCCCGTAAATCCTGGGAAGAAAGCGATAGGCCGCTTTTCATCACCAGGTAAGCGCACAGGTACTTTCCGCTGGTCTCGGAATGACGCACCAGTACTGCCGCTTCTTTGATATCGGGGTGTTTGAGCAATTGCACCTCGATTTCACCGGGCTCGATGCGAAATCCCCGGATCTTGACCTGGAAATCGATGCGGCCCAAAAACTCGATCTCACCCTCAGGCAGCCAACGGGCCAAATCCCCGGTCTTGTATAACCCCCCCACAAACCGCTCCGCGGTCAGTTCCGGGTTATTGAGATAGCCGCGCGAGAGTCCCTGGCCGGCGATATAAATCTCGCCCTTTGCACCCAGGGGCATCGGTTTCAGGCGACCATCCAGAATATAGATACCGGTATTCGTCAGCGGCCGGCCGATAGGGATGGTGGTGGCCCCAGGTTCTACGCCCTGTATGGGGAAATAACTGGCATAAACCGTAGTCTCGGTCGGGCCATAGACATGGATGACCCTCTCTTTTCCCAGGACAGCCAGGGCCTTTTTCACATGCTCAACCGATACCTGCTCGCCGCCGAATAAGATTTTTCTTACCCCGGCCAGGGCTTTGAGATCAAGGTCTACCAGGGTATTGAAGAGTGCGGTGGTGACAAAGAAAACGGTAATCTGCTGCCGACGGATCAGGCCGGAGAGCTTCTCCAGGGATAATATCTCGTCTTTCCGGATCAATACCAGGGCCGCACCGTTGAGCAGGGCACCGTAAATATCGAAGACCGAGCCGTCAAAAGCATAGTTGGAGAGTTGCAGCAGGCGATCATGCTCGGTGATATCGATGTAATTCGTGTTTTTCACCACCCGGATGACATTTCGATGGGAGATAAGGGTGCCTTTGGGGTTCCCCGTAGACCCGGAGGTGTACATGACATAGGCGAGATCCGTAGGGGCGAACTGCCGTTCGCCCTTGCATTCCGCACCGATATCCTGGATGGGCGAACGGCAGTTCGCCCCTACACCCTGCGAGCCAATGACGATCTCGGCCCCGGAATCCGCCAGCATGTAATCGACCCGCTCTGCCGGCGACTCCGGGTCTATCGGCAAATAGGCGCCGCCGGCTTTTAATATGCCTAAAATGCCGATAATCATCTCGATCGACCGTTCTATCTTCAAACCGACAATGGTATTGGGCAATACCCCTTTTTCAACCAGCTCCCCGGCCAGGGCCGCGGCCTTCCCGTCAAGCTCTTTATAACTCACAGAACAGTGTAGGGGCAAATAATTATTCGCCCCTACTATCGCTATCCTATCGGGCGACTTTACCACCTGTTCGGAAAAAAGCTCCACCAGGTTCTTTTCACCCAGATCAAAAGCCTCGGCCTGAGCGAAGGTGTAAAGGAGCTGTTCTTTTTCCGTGGCCGAGAGAAATTCGATGTCGCCGAGCCGCATCTGGGGAGACCGGCCGATCTCCCCGATGAGGTTGACCAGGTGCCCGGCCAACCGTTCGATGGTCTCCGGCTTAAAGAGGGAGGTACAATATTCCAGGTGGAAATGGATGCTATCTGCACCCTGGAGCGCAGTCAGCATGATATCGAATTTGGCGGTCTTATCCTCCAGCGTATAGGGAACCATGGACACCCCGGCCATCGAACCCTTTGACGGTTCATGGTTTTGCAGGACAAAGCCGACGTCGAAAATGGGGTTTCGGGAGGGATCCCGCTGGGGATTTAATTTTTCTACCAGGTCTTCAAACTGGATATCCTGGTTTTCAAAAGCTTTGATGGAAGATTCTTTGACCTGGTGCAAAAATTCCAGGTAGGTCAGAAGGGCTGCCGGACGGTTACGCAACACCAGGGTGTTGACGAACATGCCGATGATCTCCTGGATATCTGCATGGGGCCTACCGACCACACCCCCGCCCAGGATAATGTCATCCTGGCCGGTATAACGGAACAGCAGGACATTTAAGGCGGCCAAAATGTTCATGTACAGGGTGGCACCATGGTCTGCGGCCAGTTTGCCAAAAATCCGGCTCTCATCTGCACCCAGTTTAAAGACGATACTGTTACCGGCGAACGTAAAGAGGGCCGGGCGTACGAAGTCGAGGGGCAAATCGAGGCGGGGAATCTCGCCGGCCAGCCTGTTTAACCAGTAATTTTCCTGGTCTTTTAACCGACCGGTTTGAATGAGCCGGTTCTGCCAGCCGGAAAAGTCTTTGTATTGGATATGTAAGGGTGGAAGCGGTCGCCCAGTATATAGGGCCAGGAAATCCGCGATCAATAAACCGAGCGAGGTGCCGTCCGAGACGATATGGTGCATATCGACCAGCAGGATGAACTCATCCGGGGACAGGGACAGGAGGCCGATACGCAAGAGCGGGGGACTGGCCAGGTCAAAGGGGCGGATAAAAGAGCGGATGGCCTTTCTAACGCCGTCTTCCCGGGTTACTCCCGGTGCTAAACGGCCCTCTTCGACCTGGAAATCGACCCGGTCATGCACCCGCTGGATGGGGGTATTGTCCAGCAAATGAAAGGAGGTTCTCAGGGCCTCATGCCGCTGCACCAGGAGCTCGCCCGCCTCCTGGTAGCGGGTACGGTCGCACCGGCCCATGATCCTGAAAGAAGAAGGCAGATTGTAACTGATGGACACCTTAGCGAATTGGTCGAGGAAAAAGAGTCTTTTCTGGGCCGAGGATTGTGGGTAGTAGTCCTGTTTTTCTACGGGTTGGATCTCTTCATAAATGCTCGGCTGTGAGCCTTTGATAAACTCGGCCGCTTTCCGGATGGTGGGCGACCGAAAGACCTCGCCCAATGGGAACTCCACCGCACACTCCTTCCTGATCTGGGAAACCAGGATAATGGCTTTCAGCGAGTGACCACCCAGGTCGAAGAAGCCGGCATCGATGCCGATACTCTCCCTGGGCACGGACAGGACCCTGGACCAGATAGCCGCAAGTTTCTCTTCCAGCCCGTCCCGCGGCGCGACGTAGCGCAGCCCGGCAGCCTGGAGGTCGGGTTCGGGTAAGGCCCGGCGGTTGATTTTGCCATTGGGGGTGAGGGGGATCTCATCCAGGAATACATAGAAAGCCGGCACCATGTAATCGGGCAACTGCCGGCCCAAAAATTCCCGCAATTCGCCGACCTCGGGCACCGGCGCTCCCGGCCGGCACACCAGGTAAGCGCATAAGAACTTCTCCCCGCCCCGGTGGTCGAGGCTGCGATCGAAGGGAATGACTACGGTCTCCTTGATGGCCGGATGCAAGAGTAACCGGCTCTCGATCTCCCCGGGCTCGATGCGGAACCCCCGAATTTTCACCTGCTGATCGATGCGGCCCAGGAAATCGATGGCGCCGTCGGGCAGGAAACGGGCCAGGTCGCCGGTCTTGTAGAGGTGATTGGTGAGTGGTGAGGGGTGAGTGGCGGTCTCCGAGCGGGGCGCAGCAGCAATCGGTATATCCGCACCCACAAACCGCTCCGCGGTCAGCTCCGGGTTGTTCTGGTAGCCGCGTCCCACCTGGAGGCCGCCGATGTACAGCTCCCCGGCCACACCGATGGGTTGTACGTTCATCTGCCGGTCGAAGATATAAATAGCGGTATTCAGGATCGGTTTGCCGATGGGGGGCAATTCCGGGATGTTCTCCTGCGGATCCGCCGTGTAAGCGGTGACCACATGGGTCTCCGCCGGGCCGTAATGGTTATGGAGATAGATGCCATTTTCCCGGAGATAGCGGGCAAAACGCCCGGAGATCACCACCTGCTCGCCGGCGGTCTGGATATGCCGGACGCAGGCGGGAAATAGGGCGATATACTCTTCGTCGCTGAAGATGATTTTTAGCAGGGATATGGGCAAGAAAACCGTCTTAACATGATTCTCGGCCACAAACCGGAAGAGCTCCCGGATATTCCCGCGTAGCTCCTTATCGGCCACATGCAACCGACCGCCGGCCAGCAGGGTGGAGAATATCTCGTGGAAGGAAACATCGAAACTGATGGTGGAGAATTGTAATACCCTGGTGCAGTCAAGGTTGGTATAATGGTGGTGGAAGATGATCAGGTTGACCAGGTTTCTCTGCTCCAGCATGACCCCTTTGGGTTTGCCGGTAGAGCCGGAAGTATAGATCACATAAGCGAGATCGGTTTCGCTGTCGACATGGACCAGGTTCTCCTCATCCCCGGCCTGGCCACTTTGCACACCGATGTCGATCACCTGGATCTGGCCGGAAACGATCGGGTCGATATCTTCCCGGCGGCAATTGGTAAGCAGACTCTTGACCCGGCTGTCTTCCAGCATGTACCGCACCCGCTCCTGGGGGTATTCGGGGTCTATGGGCAGGTAGGCGCCGCCGGCTTTCAAGATGGCCAGCATACCGATCACCACTTCATTTGAGCGTTCCGCCAGCAGTCCCACCACCTGGTCGGGACCGCACCCCTGAGCCCGTAAAACCCGGGCCAGGTGGTTGGAGCGGCGATTCACCTCCCGATAAGTCAATTGCCGGTAATCGCTCTTTGCCGGGAACATGGGCCCGGGGGCCAGCAACGCGACCCGGTCCGGGCTTTGCTCGACCTCCCTCTCAAACCACCGGTGCAGGGTCTCGCCGGCCGGGTACTCCGCCCATAAGTTATTGAAACCGCAGAGCACCTGTTGCCGTTCTTCTTCCGTCAATAGGGTCAATTCATCCAGGGTCAGCGCATCGTTCTCCAGCACCTGGTCGACCAGGTGGAGAAGGTGCCCGGCCACCCGCTCGACCAGGCGGGAATCATAGATGTGGCCGTTATAACCGAAACGGATGTTGATCCGGGTGCCCGGGCCCATGACCACCAGGAAATCGTAATTGGTCTGCTCGAAGACATCGACCTGGGAAACGGCCAGCCGGGCGCGGTGGGTTTGGGCTTTCTGCTGCACCGCCAAACCGTCGATCCTCTCGGCCAGCGGGAAATTCTCGAATACCAGGATATGGTCGAGCAGCCCCTGTTTCAACGGGCTATGGGCCTGGATATCGGCCAGGGGATAGTAGTGGTGGGGCTCGCTCTCCAGGGCCTGGCCCTGGACTTTGGTCAATATTTCTTTGAACTGGGTTTGCCCTGAGAAACAGACCCGCACCGGGATGGTATTGATGAACAGGCCGACCATCGACTCTACGCCGGGGATCTGGTTGGGTCGGCCGGAGACCACGGCCCCAAAGACGATATCGGGTCTGCCGTTGTATTTAGCGAGTAAAACAGCCCATAGGGTCTGGATCAGGGTATTGGGGGTAACATGGTGTTGGGCAGCCAGGAGGTTACAGCGAGCAGTCTTCTCCGGGTCAATGGAAAAAGCGAAGCGTTCGTTTCGATAACCCAGGGCGCTGCCTTTCAGGGTATTTTTCCGGGGAAGGGAAGTGGCTTGCTCAAAGGATTCCAGGTACTTGACCCAATACTGTTTCGATTCTTCCTTATCCTGTTTCTCCAGCCATTGGATGTAGACCCGGTAAGGGATAACCGGGTTAAGGCGGGCCGGGCGATGCTGGAGAATACTGTCGTATAGCTCGGCGTATTCGGCGATCAAAATAGCGGAGCACCAACCATCCATCAATATGTGGTGGTGGCTCCAGATGAACTCATACTCCTGCTCATCGAGCTGAAGCACGGCCACCCGCATCAACACGTCCCGGCCCAGGTCAAATGACCGTTGCCGGTCTTTCTCTTTGTAATCCCGGATAATGGCTTCTTTATCCTGGGGGTGGGATGAAATAAGCGGCCGTAAATCCCGGTAATGGCATTCGGCCGGCCTGTCTTTGAGCACCACCTGTACCGGGCGATCGACGCCCTCGTGGATAAAGGCGGTTCGCAGGATATCGTAGCGTCTGAATAGCTCATCCAGGCTTTTCTTGACAATATCGGGGGCAAGCTCGCCCCTGAGCCGATAGGATATTTGCTCGAAATAGGTGGACGATTTCTGCTCAGCTAAAGAGTGAAACAACATCCCCTCCTGCATGGGGGTTAATGGGTATATGTCCTGGATTTGCATCCGGTCAGCCATCCTGGTCCTCCGTTATTCTTGATATTTTATTCTCAAAGCCTTATTTCCCGAACATGGCATCGATGTTCTCGAGCTGCTCGATGGTCAAGCCCTTGTAAGTCAAATCGCTGGGGGTGATCTCTTTCTCCGCCCGGGAGGCGCAAAAATCGATGATGAGTTTGAGTTGTTCCAGGAAAAGGTCCATGACCCAGCGGATGGTTTTTTCCCGGAACTGCTTTTGGTTGTAAGTCATGGACACCTGGAGCCGCCCCCGGCTGACGATACCGGTGACATCCAGGTCATAATCCCGCTCTGCACTGGGGCTCATAGCGGCCCCGCGCGACTCGGCCGCAAACTGGAAAGTGCTCTGTTTAACATCGGTATCGAATTGCCCCAGGTAATTGAAACTGACCTGGGGCTTTTGTTTGAATTCCAGGCCGGTTTTGTACTCTGCCGGGGTGAGGTATTTTAAAAGCCCGTGGCCGATGCCTTTGTTGGGCACCTGGTGTAGGCTCTCTTTGATCTCTTTAACCTGGCGCTCTAGATCGGCCCGGAAACGTAAATCGAGCCGCACCGGGTAGACGCTGGTAAACCAACCGATGGTGCGGTTGATATCGATATCTTCGATAATCTCTTGCCGGCCATGCCCTTCCAGCCCCAGGATGACCTGCTCCTGGGCGAAGACCCCGTGCACGGCCAGGCCAAAGGCGGTGGCCAAAATATCGTTGATATCCGTGCCAAAGGCTTCGTTAACCTGGGTGAGGAGTTTTTCCGTATCCGGTTCAGCCAACGAAAAGGAGATGGAGCGGGCATCGCCGACCCGGTTTCCCGGTTCGTCCTGGTCCTTGGGGAGTCCCGCTATATCCATGGATTCCAGCCTGGCCCAATACTCCTTTTCCTGGAGAAAATTCTTACTGCCGGCATATTGACCGAGTTTTTCCGCCCATAGTTTGAAAGAATCGGTCTTTAAGGGCAGCGTTAGGGGTTTGCCCTGCCGGTACTGGGTGAAGAGATGGCCGATATCTTCAAACAGGATACGCCAGGAAACGCCATCGACGACCAGGTGGTGGATAACGATCAACAGCCGGTCCCCATCGGGTAACCGGAACAGGGCCAGCTTCATCAGCGGGCCTTTCTCCAGGTCGATCCCGGCTTGTACCTGCCCGGCCCTGGCCTGGAGCGTCTTTACTGCTTCCGTTTGTTCCAGGTCGCCGCGTAAATCGATTATCTCCAGGGAAAAGGGGTAATCCAGCCCGTGATTGGTCTGGATAACCTGGCCATTCTCCTGGTGAAAAGTCATGCGCAAGGCATCATGGTGCTCCTGGATTTTGCGGAAAACGGCTTTTACCGCTTCTATATCGAAACCTTCGGCCGCATACAGCATGACGGCCTGGTTGTAGTGGTGGGTATCTGTGGTCACCTGGCAAAAGAATTCGTGCTGGATGGGGGTGAGCGGCACCCGGCCAGTAATAATGGATTGATCGACTTTTCTTTCAATCTTCTCCACCAGCGGGGCCAATTGGGCAATGGTCGGGAACTGGAAGAGATCGCGCATCTTGAGTTTGTACCCGGCTTTGTTCAGGCGGGTGGCGATCTGGATCGACTTGATCGAATCGCCGCCGATGGCAAAAAAGCTGTCGTGGATGCCGATCCGCGTCCGACCCAGTACCTGTTCCCAGGTTTCGGCCAGCACTTTTTCGATCTCATTTCCCGGGGCCACGTATCGATCGCCATCGTCCAGGTCGCTGTCCTGGAGCATGGTTAGCGCCCGGTAATCGACCTTGCCGTTGGGATTGAGGGGCAGGCGATCGAGCATGAGGAATTGTGCCGGGATCATGTATTCGGGGAGTTCCCGGGCCAGGAAGCTCCTCAATTCCGAAGCCGGCAGGTCGCCTCCAGCGGCCACAAAAGCCTTTAAATAGCGGTTGCCGTCCTCCCCGGCGACGATAACTGCGGCATCTGAAACACTGCTGCACTTGAGTAACTGGGCCTCGATCTCGCCCAGCTCGATGCGGTAACCCCTGATCTTGACCTGGTGATCGAGACGGCCCAGGAATTCGATACGGCCATCCGGGAGCCAGCGGCACAGGTCGCCGGTCCGGTAGAGGTGATTGGTGAGGGGTGATTGGTGATTGGTGAGGTGTTCTCCCCTCACCCCCAACCCCTCTCCCACAGAGGGGAGAGGGGCGGCTGGCGTGCGGGTAAACCGCTCTGCTGTCAGTTCCGGTCGATTGAGGTAGCCGCGGGATACCCCGGCCCCGCCCAGGAAGAGCTCGCCCGGCACGCCGATGGGCAATGGCTGGTTATCCCGGTCCAGGATATAACACTGGACATTGGCAATCGGGCGGCCCAGGGTCACCCTCTCTGCCGAGCATTCCTCCATCAAAGCATCGATGGTGGTCTCGGTCGGTCCATACTGGTTATAGAGCCGGTAACCCAGGCTGAGCAACTGCTCTTTGATGGCATCGGTCAGCTTTTCCCCGCCCGATATCACCGCCCGCAGGTGCGGCAGCTTCGGCCCATCGGCCAATATTTCCTTGAGCATCTGGGGAACCGAGTTGATCACCTGGATACGATTTTCATCCAGGAAACGGATGAAATCCTCTTTCTCGATCATTAGCTCCCGGCTGGGCAGATAAAGGGTAGCACCGAACATCCAGGTGGCAAACATCTGCTCCACGCTCGGATCAAAGGTATAATCGGTCAACTGCACCACCTGGGTAGCGGCATCTAGCTGGTAAGTCCGGCCAAATGCGGACAGGACATTGACCACCTGCCGGTGCTCGGTCATCACCCCCTTGGGAATCCCGGTGGAACCGGAAGTAAAGATGATGTAAGCCAGGTCATCGGGGCGGTTGACATTCCCGGGCCGCTGGTGCGCTGCCCCAGGGACGGGCCGGTGCAGGTCGTCGATTTTCATGATCTCCCGGGCAGAGCCGTAGGCCCGGCCCGACCGGTTCCCGGGGATAAATGCAATGCCGGGAATTTGTTCTAAAACCTCATCGCCCGGCAACTTGCCGTCATTTTCCAGCATCTTTTCGATCAGATCGGCAAAGGTCAGCTCCCCTTCGCTGAGCACCACGATGTCGATGTGGCGGTCTTTCAGGATGGTCTCGCTGTCCACGGTAGCATAAGGCCCACCGGTCACGATCGGGATATCGAAGCCCCAGTTGCGTATGGCGGCGACTGTTTCATGGAAAAAATCCCGGAAAAACGAGATGCTGCGAATACCGAGAACCTGGGGCTTAAATTCCTCCAGCAACGCCCGTAATTCCGATAGGGAATCAAAATCGAGACGGGATTTGGCGATCTTGCCGTTAATGCGCTCGCCAAACCGCTCATTTAAGTAAGTCAAGATGTAGAGGAGGCCGAGGGGCGGATCGACCACATCGTAGAGCATGTCGCTGCCGTCGCTAAAGAACTGGGACAAATCGAGGAATAAGACCCGCAAACCTTTTTGAGACCAGGGCTGCTGGGGAAAGTAGGCCCTTAGCCCCTGGTTGAAACCGGCCAATGCCTGCTCATCCTGAGCTTCATCCACGAAAGTGACCTCACCGAGCTCCTCCGGGCGAATATGGGCGAACTGCAAGAGGTCGGAGAAGGTCTTGATGTCGGTGGGCAGGTAACTATCGTACTTCTGCACCAATTCATCGGCGGTCAAAATCTTCATCTGGAAAGGCAACACCTGGAGGAGCCGCTCCTTATTCAGCACATATTCACTCAAGAAATCGGCCTGGTAATTGGAAGAAAAACTCCGCTCAAAGGGCAGGGTATCGGAGAGCTCATGCCAGGCCAGGGTCTCGGAACGGGCAATGGCTTCCCTGGAGATCCCGGCCTCCAGCGCGATGCGCTCCATATCGGTATGGTGGTAAATTTTAAGCACATTGACATAAGGGAAATGCACCCATCTCAGGCTCTTGATAAAATCAAGCGTCATCATGGCTTCTTCTTCGGTCTCGGTGGGAATCCCGTGTAAGGTGAAGAGCTCGAGGATCACCTGGGGATACTTTTGGCATAAATATTCCACGCTATCGCGGAACCTTTCCAGGCCCAGTCTCTTGTTGATCAACTCCTGGAGCCTGGGCGAGGCGGTCTCTAAGGCCAGGGCCAGGTTGACCGTACCGGCCCTGACCATCAGGTCTATGTAATCGTGGGTCAAGAGGTCGCCGCGGAAGCCGTTCGGGAAAAAGAGCTGGATTTCGGTCATCCGGTTTTCGATGATCAATTCGAAGAGCTTTTTACCTTCCTTGATGTTAAGCATAAAGATATCGAACTTGCGGATGCCCAGGCGGTAATACACCTGGATTTCGGCAAAAATATTTTCCCCGCTCCGGGCCACCTGTTTTTTGGGCCAGATGCGGTAGCAATAGCTGCAATCGAACGGGCAGCCGCGCGAAGCCTGGATGAGGATGCGGTTTTTAACCACACACTGCCCCATCAGGCGGTTGTATTTCTCGTAGTCGATCAGGGAGCGATCCGGGAAAGGGAAATGATTGAAATCGAGGATCCTGTCCCGGGCCCGGGTGAAGTGCGCCTTTACACCGGGTAAATGCAGGCCCTGGAGGTTCGAGTAGGAATAGCCCTTCAATGTCCCGCTTCGTCCGAGCAGGATTTCTGCATCGGCATCATCGAGCATAGAGACGATGCGGGTTTCCGGCGATTCGGGATCGAGGGGCAGGTAGGCGCCACCGGCTTTCAATACGGCCAGGATGGCACACACGGTATCCAGGGAACGCTCGGCCAGGATACCGACAATGCTATTGGGTCTGACCCCGGCTGCCCGGAGCCGCCCGGCCAGTCGATCGGCACACCGGTCCAATTCCCGGTAACACATAGATTCCTGTCCATCCTGGGTACAAAACAACACTGCCGGCTGATCGGGGCTCTTTTCCGCCTGGTCCTCAAATAGCCTGGATAGGGTCTTTTGGGCCGGGAAATCGGCCGCATTGGCATTAAACTCTTCCAGGATTTGCCGCCGTTCCCGGTCGGAGAGTAAATCCAGGTCTGAGAGCCGGGTATCGACAGCGGTTAAGCAGCGCTCCAATATGATTTGAAAACGGCTGATAATGGCCTGGACGGTATCCGGTTCATACTTCTGGGCATTGTATTCCACCGCCCCTTCGATCTTCTCTGCCGTGCTTCGAAAGACAAACATGATGCCGACCTGGATATGGGAGATATATTCCCGCTTATGGATATTTTCCAGCATCAGCACCACATCGAAAAGGGTATGGGCAGAAAAATCCTCTGCCCCGGCCAGGTTCAGTTTATAGACCAGGGTATCGATCGGGTAATTCTGGTGCTCGTCTGCCTCCATAACTGTCTGGCGAACAGCCAGCAACAGTTCTTTAAAGGTCATGCCCCCAAAGAGGCGGTTTCTCAGCGGCAGCACGGTATTAATGAAGTGGGCATCGATTTCCTGCCGGTAAATGGGCGCAGCCACGATGACATCGTCGTTGCCCGTATATTTATGCAATAAAACGAAGAGTCCGGCCAGCAGTACCATGAACAGCCGGGGATCGGATTGGTTGCCCAGGCGCATGATTTTTGAGAAGAGCTCGCCGGTAATGTCGAATTCGAGCTTGCCCGGTGAGAAACCGGTTACCTGGCGATGATCGGCCGGGAAACTCCCGACGGTCAATTCGCCGGCCAACCGGTTTAACCAATAATCCTCTTCCCGGGTATATTGCCCGGCTGCTATCTTCATTTCACTCTGACGGTATTCTTTCGGGTTCACTTTATTGTTCTCCTTCTTTAAAAGGCGAAATCGCCTTCGTGGCTCTGGGTGCTGGTGGCCAGGACCAATTGCTGGATATTGCGGCTCTCATCGATGGTTTCTCCCTTCTTCTCGAAATCGACCACAGACGGCACGGCATTCTGATGGAGCATTTTCCAGCGCCTATCGGCCTCGTAAACCTGGTGTAGACTGAAAGGGTTAGGAATATCGAGATTTTTGCAATGATCCACGAACCGGCGCACCCGTTGATAGGTCTCTGCCCGGGAAGGGGCCACATCCTGCACCCAGGTCTTGATGAGGAGCATTTCATCGTATTTTTCAGGGTATAGTGGGTAGCATTTTTTCGACCACTCGGCGGAGTTGATCTGGCCGGTGGGGTAAAAGTAGAAAGGGCTGCACCAGGCCTCGTAAATATCGTTTCGCAAAGCTTTTACCAGGTCCAACGTTTCCTGGAAGGCTTGCTCTGTCTCCCCCGGGTAGCCGATCACCCAGTAGGTGGTCGTCTTGATACCGGTAAAAGCCAGGTTCGATATCGCCTGGCGGATGCGCTCCGGGGTAATCTTCTTACCCATCAGCTCGAGCACGGCTGGAGAACCGCTCTCGATGCCCAGCCTGGCCCGGTAATAACCGGCCTGTCTCCAGAGCCACACCTTATCGATATCGCACACTTCCGGGTCGGCCCGCAAATAACCATCCCAATAGACGGCCAGATCCGATTTTAAGAGCGCCCGCGACAGGGGCGTTATCACAGGGTTTAACAGGGAATCGCACATCAAGAACAATTGCCCCCCATACCGGCTGCGCAGGGTCTCTAACTCGCTCACGATTTGCCCGGCCTCTTTCTTGCGGTACTTTCCCCACTGCACCGTCTCGGAACAAAATTTGCATTGAAAGGGACAGCTCCGGGACGTGTAGGCGGCCAGGTAAGGGTAAAGGGGCAGGTCGAAATCGGAGAAATCGGGCAGCACCGCATCCGCTAAGTCCAGTGTCTGCCCGCCGATATCCTGGAGGGTGTAGATCTTCCGGGATGGCGGCAATTCCTCTTTTAGATATTTGAGAAACAGGTTCTCGCCCTCGCCGATCACAATCCTGTCGATATAGGTGACCTCTCTTTGAAAAGACTCCCAATTGGGAGAACCGGGCGCCAGTTGCTCGGCAAATATCCCGCCGCCCATCACAATCCGGATATCGGGATAAACCTGCCGGGTCAGTTTGGCCGCAAAAAGGCTGGCCGGTAAAGTCCCTTCATAGACAGAGAGACCCAGCACGGACGGCCTTTCCCGCTCCAACAAAGAAAGCCAGTAATCCTTGAGAGCCAGGTAAAAATCGGCCATGATCTGCTGCAACCGGGTGATGTGGACCTCATCCGCCGGGCAGAAAAAGGTACGATCGATCAACTGCCGGACCAGGTCGCGGCCCTCCTTCTGATCGGTGGCCCGGCTATAGGCCAGCGAATGGTTTTGCAGCACATCTTTGCCCACGTTGTGAAAATTCCCACGATTTTCAGCGGGCACAATCTCCTGGAGCTCGGCAAAATACCGGCGGTAAATATCCTTGAACCGGTCATCGACATTCAAATCGACGGTTTTGACCCGGTAACCGTGCCCTTGCAAAAAGCCCTTGAGGCTGGCCATGCCCATGGGGGGAATCAGGGGCGTCCAGAAGGGCAAAAGAACCAGCAATATCTTTTCTCTATCGCTCATCGACATTTCTCCTGGGACAGCGGTTAAAAACCGAAATCCCCTTTCTCTCCTTCTACCAGGGAGGAACGGGCCGCCTCTATCTTCTCTGGGTTTTCGGGTTTAATCTCCTCGATCCGGGTTAAATCGAGATCTATTTCCCGGGCCAGGCGCTCGATCAGTCCACCCGGTGGATCGAATGCCAGGTCCAGGCAGGCCTGTTCCCGGGAAAAATCCCCGGCCCGGACCATGGTCGAATACTCATCTTGATAGAGGCTATAACCCGATTTCTTCAAATCGACAAAGGTGTTGAGCCAGATCATTTCGCAGTTGGTGGTACGGGAAGGATACGAGCCCTCCATTTGTTGCCAATCGAAGCGGTTCCGACAGATCCGCTTCAGCTCCTCTTTATCGTTTTGATAAAACTTGAAAATATAGAATGGAATCACCATGATTTTTTGTGGATCAACCGGCGTTTCCAGGTCTTCTTTGGAGAGGAAATGCCTCTGTTTCTCAAGGAAACGGTACTTCTCGGTCAACCGCTCCAAAAACTCGCTATCGTGGGCAACAATGTCGATCAACATGGCCAGGAGTTGCCTGGCTTTCTCCTTGCCCTGGATAAATGCCGCCTGCCCCTTGGAATACCCGTTGATCAACAGCTTAATGCCGAACCGGTCGGCTGCCTCCAGGGCATTGATGTAGAGCATGTTGCCGCACACATGACAGGCGCTGAGGTCCTTGACCGCGGCCTGGTTGAAATATTTGAACAACTTCCTCATAAAACCCAGCTCATACTGCCAGATCAACAGGTCCACATCCAGTAGCTTGCAGAGCTTTTTGACATTATCGGTGGCTACCAGGTTGTCAAAACCATGATCATTGTGAAAGACCAGGGGGCGCAGCTTAAATTTCTCCACGATGTTGATCAGGGCCGAGCAGCTATCCACCCCACCGCTCACCGGCACCAGGACATCGTAACGCTGGGCCGGGTGGCGGTACTTCTGCAAGCAGGCGATCAATTCTTGTTCATTCTTGAAATGCCGGCCGGCATCCCGCTTCTCTACCGACTCATACTCCCGGCAGAAGTTGCACACACCCTGGTCATCGAAAGCGATGTCCGGGTAAGTATCGGGTAAAACGCATCTGGCGCATACAGTCATTTTCTTCATCCTCCGTCGTTAATTTTCGGTTGGCACATTACTTTAAAAGAGAAAATCCTGCCCATCTTTTCCCGGAAACCCGGATCGGGCCGCCTGGAAATCGTGGGAAATAACGATATTTTTAATGGACATGCGGGGATCGAAAAGCACCTGTTTTAGGACCTCCCGGTAACGCCCAATCAACCGGGTCACCGTTTCTTTTTTGTAGATCTTCACCATATAGGCGACAGACAGGATCAGGCTGGCTCCCCGGTCGTAGACCAGCCAATCGAGGTCGATCTTGGCGGTCTTATTGCCCAGGTCATAGCGGATCGGCCGTTCTTCCGGGTCGGCCTTTCCGGGTGTGGCCCGGTCGCCAGGCTCCTCACCCGTTGCCTGGACTTCGAACATGACATCGAAAAGCGGATTCCGGCTGGCATCGCGGCCCGGCAACACCAGGCTGACCAGTTCCTCGAAGGGGAAATCCTGGTTCTCATAGGCAGCCAGGCAATTTTCCTTCACCTCTTCCAGGAAATCCAGGACCCGCTTATCCCCAGAGGGATAATTCCGCAGGGCCAGGGTATTGGCAAACATACCGATGACCCCCTCGAGTTCCACCTGCCGGCGGCCCGATACCGAGGTGCCGACAACGATATCAGCCTGGCCGGTGACCTTGAACAGTAAAATATAAAATGCGGTTAACATCAGCATTTGTAGGCTAATCCCCAGTTCCTTCCCAGACCGCCGCAGGGCCAGCACCTCTTCCGGCTCCAGCCGCACCTGCACCGCATCCCCGGCAAAATCCATGATCGCCGGTCTCGGGTAATCGGTCTCTATATTCAATACCGGCACCTGACCGGCAAACTCTTTTTCCCAGAACGCCTGCTGGCCCTGGAACATCGTCCTCACCTGCGGGCTATTCTGCCATTCGGAAAAATCCTTGTACTGGATCGGCAACCGGGGCAATTGCCCTTCATCCTGAAAAAAATGGACAAAATCCTTTTCCAGGATGGCGTGCGACCAGCCATCGGAAACGATGTGGTGCATATCGACCAGGAGCAGCGAATGACCGGCATCCTTGACATCGACCAGGGCCGCCCGTACCAGGGGCGCCTGCTTGAGATCAAAGGGCCGGACAAAATTCCGGGCAATTTCTTGGGCCCGGTTTTCATCGGCCTGGAAATAGTCGAGGCCAAACGCGACCTGGGCATGGACCCTCTGCCTGGGATAGCCATCGACCACAATAAAAGAAGTTCTCAGTACCTCGTGCCTGTCGATCAACTTCTTAAAACTCTCCTCGAACCGGCCCACATCGACCGTGCCCTTAAAGACCAGCTTCATCGGCATATTATAACTCGTGGTTTCCGGCTCCAGTTGCTGGAGGAAGAAGAGCCGTTTCTGGGCCGAAGATAACGGGTAATCATCCCGGGAAGGGGCCGGTTCGATGGGCACATAGCGATCCTTGCCGGAAGAGCCGATCTGCCCTGCCAGGCGGCGGATGGTCTTTTCCCGGAAAATATCGGCCAGCAACACCTTGACATTCGCCACCTGGTGTATCTTCGAGGATATAACGATGGCCTTCAGCGAGTTGCCGCCCAGGTCGAAGAAATCGTCGTCTATGCCCAGCTTCTCCGGCTCGATGGCCAGCACATCGGCCCAGATGCCGACCAGGGTCTTTTCCATGCCGTTGCCGGGGGCCACATAAGCGGTAGAACCCCCGATCGTCGGTTCCGGGAGCGCACGTTTGTCCAGCTTACCGCTGGCGGTGACCGGGAGTCGCTCAAGCTCGACAAAAAACTCCGGGACCATGTAATCGGGCAACGTTGTCCACAAAAAATCCCGCAATTGGCTGGAAAATGAGGTGCCGGGATTCTGACCGGGATTTTTGGCGACAACGTAGGCGCAGAGGTAGTTTTCACCTTCCCGGTTTTTCCTGGGTACCACCACCGCCTGACCGACATGCTCATGTTGCAGGAGGCGGTTTTCCACTTCGCCCAATTCTATCCGGTAGCCCCTGATCTTCACCTGGGCATCGAGGCGACCCAAGAATTCGATATTACCGTCGGCCAGCCAGCGGCCCAGGTCCCCGGTACGATAGAGGCCACCTACAAACCGCTCCGCCGACAGCTCCGGGTTATTCAGATAGCCCCGCGCTACTCCGCCGCCACCCACCCAGATCTCCCCGGCCACACCCAGGGGATGCGGTCTATGGTGTGCATCCAGAATGTAAACCCGGTAATTGGCAATCGGTTTACCGATCGGGATCGGATCGACCATTGGCGATGGGCACCGGTAATAGGTCACGCACACGGTGGACTCCGTCGGGCCATAGGTATTGTAGACCCGGGCACTCTTTAAAAAACGGTCTACATACGCCGGTTTGAGCACGTCCCCCCCACTGATGACCGTGTGCAGGCAGGATAGCCGATCCGACTTGTTGAGCTCATTGAGCAGCAACGGCGAACAATCGATGATATTGACCTGGTGCCGGAGAATAAAATCGACCAAAAGATCGATGTCGAGCAGTTCGGTCTGGGTCGGAATCGCCAACCTGCCCCCGCGCACCAGCACCGGGAAGACCTCTTCAGCGAAAGCATCGAAAGTGTAAGAAGCCTGCTGCAACACGGTATCATCGGGCTTGACCTGGAACTCGGCCAGGAAAGCCACGATGTTGGTGGCCAAATTCCGCTGCTCCACCAACACGCCCTTGGGCCGGCCCGTAGACCCGGAGGTGTAGATGACATAGGCCAGATCGGTAGGGGCCGGGTTACCCCCCCTCACCCCAGACCCCTCTCCCACTGAGGGGCGAGGGGAGTCTGCCGAGCGGTGCGCAGCAGCAATCCCCGGAACGGGCATGCTGAACCGAATTGCGGAAAGCCCGCAATTCGTGAAGCCGCAGGCAAAACTGAGCACAGTTTTGGCCGGTAGTGAAGGAGATTGCTGCGAGAGCACCGCCCCCGCAGGTATTTGCTCCTCCCCGCAAGCCTGCGAGCCAATCACGATCTCGGCCCCGGAGTCCGCCAGCATGTACTGCACCCTCTCTGCCGGCGCCTCCGGGTCTATCGGCAGGTAAGCCCCACCGGCCTTTAAAATACCCAGTATGCCGATGATCATCTCGATCGACCGCCCTATCTGGAGAGCGACAATGGTATTGGGCATAACCCCCCGGTCTATTAACTCCCCAGCCAGGACCGAGGCCCGCCGGTCAAGCTCTTTATAACTCACAGAACCATGTAGGGGCGAATTGCCATTCGCCCCAACTATCGCTATCCTATCGGGTGTTTTCGCCACCTGCCCGGCAAACATGGCGGGCACCGTCCAATCGTTCGGGAACTCCAGGGCCGTATCGTTAAAATCCTGCAAGATCATGCCCCGCTCTGCCCCGGACAAAATATCGATCTCATCCAGGGGGAGTTCCGGCTCAGAAAGGCCGCTTTCAAGCAAAAATTGAAAATGGGCCGCGATCCGCTGCACCGTCTCTTCCCGGTACAAACCGGCATCGTATTCCACGGTACAGGTTATCTCCTCTTCCCGGCCGGAAAAACAAAAGAGCATATCGTACCGGTCATCGATGGCCCGAAGGTAATCCCGCTCATGGATGCTCTCCAGCATGAGCCCCACATCGAACAAGGTAAAATCTTCATTCCCGGCCGGTTCACCCAGGAGATCGGCCAATACCGCCAGGGGAAAATCCTGGTTTTCCGTAGCCCCAACCACCGTCTCGCGCACAGAGAGCAGGAAATCTTTAAAACCCAGGTTTACCGGCAAGGGTTGCCGAAAGACCAGGATGGTATTGATAAATTCGCTATCCTGCTCCTGCCTGAGCACCGGCGAGCCGACCGTAATATCCCGGGTCCCGGTGTACCGGTGCAACAGGGCCATAAGGCCGGTTAAGAGGATAATATGCAATTTAAAATCGACGCCGCCAGCCAATTTCCAGGATTTCCCCGCCAATCCCGGCGACAAACAGCAGGAGAAACGCCCCATGTCGGGCCGATGATCCGCCCGTTTGTGAAAATCGTACGGGAAATGGGTTTTCTCCCATTCCCCGGCCAGCCGGTTTAACCAGTATTCGCGTTCGTCCAGGTTCTGGTTGGCCACCAGGACCAGCTCATCCGCGTATCGTTTGCTCTTCATTACGTCGATTCCTCCACTATTAACCGCATCTCAAAAGACAAAATCGCTCCCCATTTCCTCATAGACATGGCTCCGGGTCCCGGCCAGTCGATGGCCCAGTTTAATATCCCGCAAGAGAATGTCTTTATTCTCCAGCACCCGGGCGGTCACCTCGCGGAAACCCTGGCCAAACCGTTCCATGGTTTCCTTCTTAAATAGTCCGGTACAGTAAATCAAATCGAAGCGCAGTTGCCCTTCCACTTCCATGACGTAAAGAGAAATATCGACCTGGGTGACCGTTAAGCCGAAATCAACGGGCCGAAACGCCAGGCCGGGTATATCCCATTTCGGCAGTGCCATGTTCTGCACCACCAGTTCCACGTCGAAGAGGGGGTTACGGCCCAGGTTGTCTTTAATGCCCAGGTCCGGCAGCAAATCGCCGAACGGGTAGCCCTGGTTCTCGTAAGCCAGCAGGGTATTCTCCTTGACCTCGGCCAGGAAGCGGCCGAATGTTTTTTGGGCGCCCGGGAAATTTCTCATCGGTAATGGGTTGATAAACAACCCGATCACATCCTGGGATTCCGGTTGCTCCCGGCCGGCGATCGGTGTGCCGACCACGATATCCTCCGAACCCGAATATTTGGACAGCAACACATTGTAAATGGATAAAAGCACCATGTACAGGGTGGTGCCGGTATTGTGCGCCAGTTGCTTAATCTGCCCGGTCAAATCGGCGTCGAACACAAAATGAACCTGATCCCCGGCAAAACTCTGCGTAGCGGAGCGGGGAAAGTCGGTATACAGGTTTAAAGCGGGCGCCGGTCCGGCCAGGCGGGTGAGCCAATATTTTTTCTGCTCCTGGCGGACAGTCCGGGCTTCCGGGCTATGCTGCCAGTCGGAAAAATCGCGGTAACGCATAGGCAGCGGGGGAAGGGCTTGCCCCTGGTACAAACGGCAGAAATCCCTGGTTAAAATACTCAAAGAGGTGCCGTCCGAGACGATATGGTGCATATCGGTGACTAAGAGATGCTTATCCCCGGGCCATTCGACCAGACCCACCCGCAACAAGGGCGCTTTGGCCAGATCGAATGGCCGCACAAAATCCTGGATGATAAGCTCTATTAGCTCCTGTCCACTCTGTCCACCCCGTCCACCTCGTCCATCAGTTCTAAGTACTTCCAGTGCAAGCTCGATTCTTTCATGAATGCGCTGCACCACCTGGCCGTCGATCATCATCAGCCCTGTCCTCAGGCTCTCATGCCTGTCGATGAGCGCCTGAAAAGCCCCTTTCAGACGCTGTCGATCCAGGTTTCCCTCGATAACCAGGGCCACCGGCAGGTTATAAGCCGTGCCGATGCCTTCAAATTGTTCCAGGATAAACAACCGTTCCTGAAGCGATGAAGCCGGATAATATTCCTTTTCCTCCACCGGGGGTACCGGTATAGAGCGGTCCCTGGCGGCATTCTCGATATACTCGGCCTGATGCCGGATGGTGGTGCTGGTAAAAAATTCTTCCAGCGGCACCCGCACATCGAACCGGCGCTGGATATCGAAACCCAGGTTCATGGCCTTAAGAGAATCCCCACCCAGGTCGAAGAAATCGTCGCCAATCCCGATATCGGCAAAACCGAAAATCTTTTCCCACATCGATTGCAGGGTCTCTTGCAGCGGTGTTTGGGGGGCCAGGTACTCGGTCTCCAGTTCCGGCCGCGGCACAGAAACCGTCATGAAACCATCTCCGGGCTCTCCCCTGGCGCCGGTCAGCCCGGTACCCTCCCCCATTCCATACGTGATATCCACCGGGTAGGGCACCAGATCAAATGAATAGGTGGGCAAGGAGACCCGATAGCGAATCTCACCGGTGTAAAACCGATGCCAATCGATGTCGCCACCCCAGAGCCACAGCCGGCCCAACCGGTTTTGCAGGAAGGAGACATCGGGAATTTTCTTATCGGCGCTCCGCACCAGGTCCAGGGCATGTAGATCGGGCCGGGTTTGCAGGTGACGGACCAACAACGCATTTAAATCCCGGCCCGGGCCGATTTCCAGGAAGATGACACCCGGTTTTTGCACCAACTCCTTGATCCCAGCCGCAAATTGCACCGTCTCCTCCAGGTGCCTGGCCCAGTAACCGGCGTCTATGGCCTGCTCATCGGTGATCCAGGTCCCGCTAACATTAGAAATATAAGGGATATTCGGAGCCCGGCGCCGAACCTGGCCCATTTCCCGGGAAAATTCCTCCACGATCGGGCCCATCATCGGTGAATGAAGCGCCCGGGTGGCCGGAATACGCATCACCAGGCAACGGCCCTGTTTCATCTCCTGTTCAAACGCCTCCACCTCGGCCTTCGCACCGGCCACCAGGCAGGAAGGGCCATTGTCGATAGCGACGGCCAGAGGGCGGCCGGCCAGGAGCGGCCTTAATTCTTCTACCGGCAAAGGGACGCTGACCATCAGGCCAGGATCAAGGGCAGAAATGAGCCTTCCCCGGGTAACCAGTATCTTCAAAACATCTTCCAGGGAGAAGACACCGGCCAGGCAGGCAGCCACATATTCGCCAAAACTGTAGCCAATCATAGCGTCCGGCTTTATGCCCCGGGCCATCAAGGTCCTGGCCAGGGAATACTCCAGGACAAACAAGGCCATTTGGGCAATCTCTATCTGATGCAGCTTATCCTCACCCGGGTAGAGCACGGATTTTAAATCGAATCCGAGCAGGGGGGCCAGGATAGCGAAACAATTATCCATCTCCTGCCTGAATAAGGCATCCCCCTCATACAACCCATATCCCATACCGGCATATTGGGCACCTAACCCGGAAAACATAAATATAACCCGCGGTTTATTGGCTTTCACCTGGAAGGTATGAACCTTGCGGGGGTACGGCGGGCGAAGCGAACCGCTGACTTCTGCGATCGTTTGACATTGAAGCAGGCGGCGGTGCCGGAATGACTTTCGCCCCACCTGCAAGGTATAGGCCACATCGTCCAGGTCCAGGTGCGGGTTTTTTTCCAGATAGTCCCGGAGATTGGCCGTGGCCCGTTCCAGGGCCGTTGAAGTCTGGGCAGACAATACGATCAGTCGATCCTCATGGCCGGAAGAACCGGGTTCTAGTGCCGGCCGGATAGGCGCCTCTTCCAGGACCACATGCACATTGGTACCGCCAATGCCAAAAGAACTGACCCCGGCCCGCAGTGGGTAATCCCCCCTCTCCCAGGCCCAGGCTTGCCGGTTGACCACAAAGGGACTGTGCTCGAAATCGATGACCGGGTTGGGGGCATCGAAATGGAGACTGGGCGGTATTAAGCGATGTTCTAAAGCCAGCACAGCCTTCATAAACCCGACCACCCCGGAAGCGGTATCCAGGTGTCCAATGTTGGTCTTGACCGAACCGATACGGCAAAAATGCCGTTTATCGGTGGCAAAAGCGGCTTTCAAGCCTTCGATCTCTATCGGGTCGCCCAGGGCGGTGCCGGTACCATGAGCTTCCACATAGGATATGCTTTCGGGAGAAATCCCGGCCATCTTAAAGGCTGCCCGGATAACCTGGGCCTGTCCGCTGGCACTGGGTGCGGTATAACCTACTTTTCGCCCGCCATCGTTATTCATGGCCGAGCCTTTCATCACAGCATAGATATGATCCCTGTCCGCCAGGGCGTCCGGCAGTCTTTTGAGCACCACCACGCCCAATCCATCCCCCTTGACCGTGCCGTCGGCCCGGGCATCGAAGGCCCGGCATAAGCCGTCGCTCGAGCCGATCATGCCTTCCCGAAAGAGGTAACCGGACTTGACCGGGAACGATAGCGATACGCCACCGGCCAGGGCCAGGTCGCACTCCCTGTTCCTCAATCCCTGGCCAGCCAGGTGAATGGCGGTAAGCGAACTGGAACAAGCGGTCTGCACCACCACCGCCGGCCCGGTTAAACCGAAATTATAAGCTATCCGGTTTGCAAAAGCGGCATTATTCCACAGGATCGCCAGGTCGAAATCGTCGTTACTATTTTGATACCGCGCGGCCATCGCCATCATCCAGGAAACATCGACCGTTGCCCCGGAATAGACGCCGATCGCACCGGGGACAGCATCCGGGTAATAACCGGCATCTTCCAGGGCCGACCAGCAGCATTCGTGGTACAAACGGAGTTGCGGATCCAGCAGCCCGGCTTCCCGGGGATTAAAACCGAAGAAATAAGAGTCGAAATACTCCACCCCCTGGATAACGCCCTTGGCCCTGATATAGTCCGGGCGACTGGCCAGGGATAAGGATATACCGGACTCGACCAATTCTGCCAGCGAAAAAAAGGAGATCGACATGACCCCGGTCGAAAGGTTAGACCAGAACTCTTCGACATTGGCGGCCCCGGGGAATCTGCCGGCCATGCCGATAACGGCTATGTCTTCACCGCCCACCCTGTCCCCGGCATCCCCTGTATCCAGACCTGTTTCCCGGCTGTTATCCGCAGGGTCTTGCCGACCCAGGTATGCGGACATGGCCCTGACATTGGGCAATTGAAAAAGATCGAGCACCGGGATTTCCCGGGAAAAAATCCGGCTTAACCGGTGGCCGAGCTCCACCAACTTCATGGAGTTTCCCCCCAGGTCGAAGAACCGGTCATGCACGCCAACCCGGTCGATCCCCAGCACCTCTTGCCAGGCCAGCGCCACCCGCTCTTCTGTCCCACCAGCCGGTAATTCATATTCCTCCCCCAGTTTGGATCGAACCTTTTCCGGTAGAGGTAACGCCTTTCGGTCCACTTTACCGTTGGCGGTCAGGGGAATCCCGGGCAAAAACACAAATGAGGCGGGGATCATATATTCCGGCAATGTCCGTGCCAGGTATCTCCTTAACTCCATACCGCTGGGGCCCGAATGGGCAGACTCCAGGAGAACCACATAAGCACACAAAAATTTCTCTGTCCCGCCTTGATCGTCGAGTGCCAGCACCACTGCATCAGAGACCCGCTCGTGGGACTTTAGCCGGCTCTCGATCTCGTGGAGTTCGATGCGATAGCCCCGGATCTTGACCTGGAAATCGAGGCGGCCGAGGAACTCGATGGTACCATCCTCCAGCCAGCGGCACAGGTCGCCGGTGCGGTAGAGGCCACCGACAAATTTTTCCGCCGTTAATTCCGGGTTATTCAGGTAGCCCCGCGCCAGGCCAGCGCCGCCGATGTAAAGCTCCCCGGCCACTTTCACCGGGCACAATTTCCTGTACCGGTCCAGCACCCATAATCCCGTATTGCCGACAAACCGACCGATCGGTACACTGGTCAGACTTTCATAATTCTTCACTTCCTGCCGGTCGATATCCAACACCGCGGCCATAATGGTGGCCTCGGTCGGGCCATACATGTTGTACACCCGGCAACCGGGAGTAACCGCAGCCATGGTCCTTTTTATCAGATCGATATCGAGTTTTTCGGCGCCTATACACAGGCAGCGCAGGGTATCGAATCTCAGACGGGACTGGCCAGTATTCAGCAGCAACTGCAATTGGGAAGGTGTCAGATGGAAAACGGTAATCCGGTACCGAATGAGAAACCCCTTCAAGGTCATCGGGTCCAGCGACATATTTGGGGGTGTAATATATAAACCGGCCCCGCTGGTCAGGGTGATGAATATCTCCCATACCGACCAGTCGAAGAAATAGGAAACGTTCTGCATGGTGCGGTCATCCGGGGTTAGGGCCAGGTGCTCATACCCCCAGTGGAGCAAGGGGCAGACATTGTAATGGCCGATCATCACCCCTTTGGGCCGGCCGGTCGAGCCCGAGGTGTAGATCACATAGGCCAGATCGACAGGCGACGTATACCGGTGGGCGGAGCTTACGCACCAATCCCCTTCACTACCGGCCAAAACTGTGCTCAGTTTTGCCTGCGGCTTCACGAATTGCGGGCTTTCCGCAATTCGGTTCAGCATGCCCGTTCCGGGGATTGCTGCTGCGCTCCGCTCGGCAACTCCCCCTCTCCACACTTGGAGAGGGGGCCGGGGGGTGAGGTTTGAGGAATAGCCAATAACAATCTCTGCCCCGGAGTCATGGAGCATGTACTGCACCCGCTCTGCCGGCGCCTCGGGGTCTATCGGTAGGTAAGCGCCACCGGCTTTCAAGATACCCAGTATGGCGACGATCATGTCGATCGACCGCTCTAACTGGAGAGCGACAATGGTATTGGGCACTACCCCTTTCACAATCAACTCCCCGGCCAGGACCGCGGCCTTCCGGTCAAGCTCTTTATAACTCACAGAACCATGTAGGGGCGAATGGTCATTCGCCCCAACTATCGCTATCCGATCGGGCGACTTCTCCACTTGCCCGGCAAATAACCCATGGATTGAGTGATCCGACCGGTATCCCGTCGCGGTATCGTTGAATTCCTCCACTATCTGCCGCTTTTCCGCCTGACCCAGGAAATCGATCTCCTTGATCAAAATACCTGGATCCCCCAGCACCGCCCAGATTATACGGTCAAAATAACCGGCAAACCGGCGGATACTCCCTTCAGTAAACAGGCGGGTACAGTATTCAAATTTCAGAACCAGCCCATCCATACCGGACTCACCCAGCAATGTCAGATCGAATTTAGATATACGATAATCGAATTCCCTGGGCGTCAACCGGACAGATCGGTTGACCCGGCTTTCGGCCGCCTGGTTTTGCAGGGCAAACATCACATCAAAGAGAGGGTTGCGGCTCACATCACGGTCTAAGGCCAGCCCGGCCACCAGGTTTTCGAAGGGATATTCCTGGTTATCGAACCCGGCCAGCACAATATTCCTGACCTCGTGTAAAAATTCGCTAAAACCCTTTTCGCCAACCGGAAAAACTCTCAAGGCCAGGATATTGACAAACATACCGATAACGCCTTCCAGGTCGGCGTGGCCCCGGCCAGCCACCGGTGATCCGACAATCACATCCTCCTGGCCAGTCAAACGCGAGAGCAAGACATCGAAAATGGCATGAAGTATCATAAAGAGTGTAACATCTTCTTTTTGGGCCAGATGGGCCAATCCCCGGGTCCGATCCGGATCGATGGTAAATTTTAAGGTCCGGCCGACAAAACTCTGCACCGAAGGCCGGGTAAAATCCAGGGGCAGGCCCAACCGGGGGAGTTCTCCCTGGAACCGGGAAAGCCAGAATTCCTGTTGTTGCCGGAACCGTTCATCCCCGTGCCGCTGCTTCTCCCACACGGCAAAATCCTTATATTGCAGCTTTAATGAGGGCAGGTGAAGTCCTTCGAACAGCGTCTCCAGCTCCGACCGGAATATCTCCATGGACACACCGTCGAATACCAGGTGGTGGACATCGATCATCAGGACATGCCTTTGGCCGGGCAAAGACATCGATGCCGCGCGCATCAAAGGTGCGACTGCCAGGTCAAAGGGCCGGATAAAATCCTTGATGGCAGACTCTATTAGCTCCTGTCCACTCTGTCCACCTTGTCCACTACGTCCATCAGTTCTAAATACTTCCAGTTCAAAAGCAACCCTCTCCAGCACCCGCTGCTTCGGCTCATCGCCGACCAGGACAAACGACGTTCTCAGGCTCTCGTGCCGCTCGATCATGACGGCCAGGGCCTGGGCTAGATCGGCCGAAGCGATCTCCCCATCCAAATTAAAGAGCATCGGGATATTATAATGCGTGCCCGCCGGGTCGAGCCGGCTCAGTATGTAAAGTCCCTCCTGGGCGGAAGACAGCGGATAATAGGGCCGCTTTTCCACCAGCGGCACAGAAATGAAACCGGTCTTCAGCATTCCCCCCAGGTACTCGGCCATTTTTCTGACAGTTGGAAATTTAAACAGGTCGGCCAATGTGACCAGGACCTGAAAATCCTTTAGAATCCTGGCAGTCAGCACAGTGCCTTTCAACGAATGCCCCCCCAACTGGAAGAAGTTGGCGTCGATACCGATTTTCGCTGCTTCGATACCGAGAACATCGGCCCACAGGGAAACCAATTTTTCTTCCACTTCATCCCTGGGCGCCACATAATCTTGACCGGCCTTGATCTCCGGCTGGGGAAGGGTCTTTCTGTCGATCTTGCCGTTGGCATTGAGCGGCATTTGCTTCAGGAAGACAAAATGGGCCGGGATCATGTAATCGGGCAGACTTCGAGAGAGAAAATCGCGTAAAATCTGGGTCTCCAGGGATTTTTCGCCATCTGTTACCAGGTAAGCGCATAAACGCTTCTCATGGCCTTCGCCCAAAGCCAGTACCACTGTCTCTTTGATCTCCGGGTGTTTGAGCAATTGCACCTCGATCTCGCCGAGCTCAATGCGATAGCCCCGGATCTTGACCTGGAAATCGATGCGGCCCAGGAACTCGATGGTACCGTCGCTAAGCCAGCTACACAGGTCGCCGGTTTTGTATAACCTAACGTCGGGGGCGGGGCTTACGCACCAATCCCCTTCACTACCGGCCAAAACTGTGCTCAGTTTTGCCTGCGGCTTCACGAATTGCGGGCTTTCCGCAATTCGGTTCAGCATGCCCGTTCCGGGGATTGCTGCTGCGCTCCGCTCGGCAACCTCCCCTCTCCCCCCTGTGGGAGAGGGGTTGGGGGTGAGGGGTGAGGTTATAAACCGCTCTGCCGTCAGCTCCGGGTTATTCAGGTAACCCCGCGCCAGGCCATGGCCGCCGATGTAAAGCTCCCCGGCCACCCGTACCGGGCAGAGGTGCAAATACCGGTCCAGTACCCATAACGCCGTATTGCCGATAAACCGGCCGATCGGCACACTGGTCAGGTTCTCATAATCCCCAACCATCTCCCGGTCGATCTCCAGCACTGCGGCCATGATGGTGGCCTCGGTCGGGCCGTACATGTTATATACCCGGCAATCGGGCCTGAGCGCGGCCAGGCTCCTTTTTAACAAATCGACATCGAGCTTTTCGGCCCCCAGGCACAGGTGTCTCAGGCTGCTCAAGCTTAAATTTTCATTAAGCAGGTACTGGAACTGGCTGGGCGTGCAGTGCAGCGCGGTAATCCCATGTCCCTGGATGAATTCGATCATGGCCCGCGGGTTTAAGAGAATATCCCGGTTAATCAAGTGCAGGCTGGCGCCGGAGGTGAGGGTGATAAATATTTCCCAGGCCGACCAGTCGAAGAAATAAGATAAATTCTGGATGGTGCGGTCGTCCGGGGTTAGGGCCAGGTGCGCATAGCCCCAATGGAGCAAGGGACAGAGGTTGTGATGGCCGATCATCACGCCCTTGGGCCGGCCGGTCGAGCCCGAGGTGTAGATGACATAGGCCAGATCCGTAGGGGCGAACTGCCGTTCGCCCTTGCATTCCGCACCGCTATCCTGGATGGGCGAACAGCAGTTCGCCCCTACAGCCTGCGAGCCAATCACAATCTCTGCCCCGGAATCCGCCAGCATGTACTGCACCCGCTCTCCCGGGAGATCAGGGTCTAAGGGCAAATACGCCCCGCCGGCTTTCAAGATACCCAAAATACCGACGATCATGTCTGTCGACCGCTCCACCTGCAAAGCCACGATGGTATTGGGACAAACGCCCTGATCGATTAATTCCCCGGCCAGGGCCGCGGCCTTCCGGTCAAGCTCTTTATAGCTCACAGAACCATGTAGGGGCGAATGGTCATTCGCCCCAACTATCGCTATCCGATCGGGCGTTCTTTCTACCTGCCCGGCAAACAACCCATGGATCGATTGATCCAACCGGTATCTCACGCCGGGAGCGTTAAACTCCTGCACGAGCTGCTGCCTTTCGACCTGTCCGAGAAAATCGATCTCCTTAATCAGTACCCCGGGATCCGCCAGCACCGCTTCGACCAGACGCTCAAAGTAACCGGCAAACCGGCGGATACTCTCTTCAGTAAACAGGCGCGTGCAGTATTCAAATCGCAGGGCCAGCCCCTGGTCATCCGGTTCCGCGATCAGGGTCAGATCGAACTTAGCCGCAGTGGTAATATAGCGGTAAGGCTTCATATCCAGGATAGTCCGATCGATCCGGTGTGCTTCCATGTTTTGCAAGACAAACATGACATCGAAAATTGGGTTACGGCTCACATCCCGTTCCAGCTTTAATTCCTCCACCAGAGCCTCGAACTGGAAGTCCTGGTTCTCGAAAGCAGCCAGCACCGTATGCCGTACTTCGTGTAGAAATTCGATAAAACTCTTTTCCCCGGCCGGATAACTCCGCAGCGGCAGGGTATTGACAAACATACCGATGATCGGCTCCACGTCCGGGTGTTTGCGTCCGGCAGCCGGAGACCCCACGATGATCTCCTCCTGCCCGCAAAGCCTGGCCAATAAAACCTCGAACAGGCCGAGAAGCACCATGTAGAGGGTGGCGTTTCCAGCCATTCCCCAATCATTCAATAACCGGGTCTGCTCTTCGGCCAACCGGAAATCGACCTTTGCCCCGGCAAAGCTCTGTACAGCCGGCCGGGGAAAATCGGTGGGGAGCCCGAGAACCGGCAGTTCACTGGGAAATTGCTCCAGCCAATATTTTTTTTGGCCTTGAAAGTGGCCATCCTGGCTGCTTTTTTGTTGCCATTCCGCATAATCCCGGTAGTGCCGCGCTAAAGGTGCAAGTTCCATTAAACCGTAAATTTTTACCAGCTCGTCCTGGAAAATATCGATGGAAACACCATCCGAGATGATGTGGTGCATATCGACCAGCATCAGGTATTTTCCCTTTGCCATTCGGACCAGGCCCACCCGCAGCAAAGGCGCAACTGCCAGGTCAAAGGGCCGGATAAAGTCCTTGCTGATAAGCTCTATTAAATCCTGTCCACTCTGTCCACCTCGTCCATCAGCACTAAATACTTCCAGCTCAAACTCAACCCTATCCAGCACCCGCTGCACCGGCTCATCGCCGATCATCGAGAAGGAGGTTCTCAAGCTCTCATGCCTGGCAATCATCTGCCGGAAAGCGGCGGTCAGCCTCTCCAGGTCAGGTTTTTCCTCGATGACAAAAGAAATGGTAAGATTGTAATTTACACTATTCAACCCCAACTGGTTTAAGATGTACAACCGCTTCTGGGCCGAGGAGAGCGGGTAATAGTCCTTTTTCTCTGTTTCCGGTATGGGGGAAAAGCTGCCCCTGACAGCCTGATCGATAAAAGTGGATAATTGTCTGATGGTGGGTCGCTTGAACACCTCCTCCAGGGACAACGACACATCGAATTCCCGGTAAATCCGCGAGATCAAGGAGGCAGCCTTCAACGAGTGACCGCCCAGGTCAAAAAAATTATCATCGATCCCCAGCGGTCGATCAACCCGTGCTTTTTCTAAGAAAAGCACCTCGGACCATAGATCGACCAATCTTTGCTCCTGGTCCCCCCTGGCCGGTACATAATGCCGGCTTTTTTCCACTCCAGGTTTGGGTAAAGCCTTCCGATCGATCTTACCGTTGGGGTTGAGCGGCATCCGCTCCAGGAAGACAAAATGAGTAGGCACCATATAATCGGGTAGACTCATGGCCAAAAACTCGCGCATCGCCTGGGCGTCGATAGCAGACCCGGATTTTACCACCAGGTAAGCGCACATTGCTTTCTCGGCATCTCCCTCGCCTATTGCCACCACCAACGCCCCCTTGATTGCCGGGTGCTTGAGTACTTGCGCCTCGATCTCACCCAGCTCGATGCGAATTCCCCTGATCTTAACCTGGAAATCGATGCGGCCCAGGAATTCGATATTACCGTCGCTAAGCCAGCGGCACAGGTCGCCGGTGCGATAGAGGCGATTGGTGATTGGTGATTGGTGAGTGGTGGCCGGCGTGCGGGTAAACCGCTCTGCCGTTAGCTCCGGGTTATTCAGGTAACCCCGCGCCAGGCCCGTTCCGCCGATGAAAAGTTCACCGGGAATATCCGACTCTAAAGGCTTCCCCTCCCCATCCCGGATGTATAACCGAATACCCGATATCGGCTTACCAATTGGGATGCTGGACTGCCCATCCCATTCGGACAAAGAGTATTTGCTCGTATAGATCGTATTTTCGGTAGGCCCATAGATGTTCTCCAGGCGGATCCGGGTAGAAATATCCTTGAATTTTCTCACCAACATCGCCGCTAGTGCTTCACCAGCCAGGAAGATATATCTCAGGGTCGATATTCGCTGGATATTCCGTTGATCCAGGAATTCCAGGAAAGTATTGAACATGGATGGGGCAAAATTAATGTGGGTAATACCGGTCATCTCAATGGCGGCAATGATATCCAACGGGTTCTTCCGCTTACTCTCACCCATAACCACCAACCGGCTGCCACCCAGGAACCAGCCGAAGATTTCTGAAGCCGACACATCAAATAAAAAAGTCGTCTTGAACAGGTAAGCGTCGTGGGGGGTAATCGGATATTCGATAAACAGGGCCTGGAGAATATTAATCAACGCCTGGTGTTCGATGATCGCCCCTTTGGGCCGCCCTGTAGACCCCGAAGTATACAATATATATACCGGGTTCCCCGGTTTCATCGGCACATCCACATTCTCCACCGGACCATCGTAAATTGCCAGGTCTTCCAGGTCAAACACCCCGGCCACATTCTTCAAAAGACCAAGGAAAACTCCCCGGGTTAACACACATTTCACACCACTCTCTTTGATAATATACAAAATACGTTTTTGGGGAAAGGCTGGATCGATAGGCAGGTAAGCGCCGCCTGCCTTTAACACCCCCATTATACCTACGATCATCTCGATACCGGGATCGATCACGATTGCCACCGGTGTTTCCGGCCCGATACCCTGCCGCTTGAGAAATCGGGCCAACTGGTTGGCCTTCTCATTCAAAAATCGGTAACCGATATGTTGGTCCAGGGTCCGACAACCTTCTCCCACCAGGGCAATACGATCGGGATTTTCCTGGGCCTGCGCTTCAAACAACTGGTGGACCATCCTATTGTTCACGTCTTTCATAACCCCTCCACGAAGAGCAGGTATTCCGGTGTGGCGTTAGAATTCAAAATTTTGATCATTACTCTGATAAACATTGGATTTCATCCCTTTTTGACCATGGGCTTGCCTGATATCCTTTAACTGTATCCGGCTATCCCCGGCTACCCTGGACACAATCTCTTTGAAATAGGCGGCATATCTCTCTATCGTCTGCCGGAGAAACAAGCGCGTACTGAACGTAAAGATAAGGTTCAACGGCCCTCCCCTATCGATACAAACCAGTACCAGGTCAAACTTTGTCTGCGAATCTCCATTATCATATTTTTCCAGTTCCGGATCGGGGGTATTGAAACGGCCGGTCTGATAGGTAAACAGCACGTCGAAGATGGGGTGACGGCCCGTATCGCGCCTGGCCCGCAGCCGATTCACCAGGTCTTCAAATTGAAAATCCTGGTTCTCAAAAGCATCCAGGGTTCTTAGCCGCAATTCTGCCAGAAAATCGACAAAACGCTTTTCCCGGTCCGGGTAATTCCTTAAGACCAGGGTATTGACGAACATACCGATAATCTTCTCCAGGTCCGGATGCCGACGACCCGCGGTTACCGTACCAATGACGATATCCTCCTGGCCGGTCAACTTCTGCAACAATACATTGAACAGGGCCAGTACCATCATGAACATGGTGGCGCCAAAAGATTGGGATAATTCCCGTATCTTCTTCACATCCCCTGCATCGATCTCAAATTCCAGGTAATCCCCGGAGAAACTCTGCTCCAGGGGCCGGGGAAAATCTGTTTGCAGGTTCAAGACCGGGATTTGATCGGCAAACTGATTGAGCCAATATTTTTCCTGTTTCTGCATTTCCCCAGTGGCGATCAACCGGTTATGCCATTCGGAAAAGTCATTATACTGGAGCTTTAACTCCGACAGCTTCTCCCCCCGGTGCAACCGGATGAACTCTCTTATCAAAATACCATTCGAGGTACCATCGGTGATGATGTGGTGTAAATCGACCATCAGGATTTGACGCCTATCCTGAAGCCTGATTAAACCAGCCCGGAATAGGGGCGCCCGGCCCAGATCGAAGGGCCGGATAAATGCCTGCATCAGACCCTGGATATGATCGTCTGCCACCCCCCCCGCCCCAACCTCATGGTAATCCAGTGAAAATTCGATTTCACCCATGGGATGGATAACCTGGATCGGTTCATTCTCATACACATGAAACGATGTCCTTAAACTTTCGTGCCGTTCGATCAACTGTTCGAAAATGTGCCGGAACCCCTCTCTATCCAGGTCCAGGGAAAAGATTTCCAATCGGGGGAGGTTGTAAGCCGTTTCCCCCCGTCCCAGTTGTTGCAGGATGAACAGCCGCTTCTGGGCGGAAGAGAGCGGGTAATATTCCTTCTTCTCCGCTGCCGGGATGGCCGTGTACTCGACCCGCTCAGAGCCGCGGATAAATTCGGCCAACAAGCGCACCGTTGGACTCTTGAATACCTCGGCCAACGGTACTTTGACCACCATCTCCTTGCTGAGCGCCGAGGTCAACATGATCGCCCGGATCGAATTCCCGCCCAATACAAAAAAATTATCCTCTATGCCCACCCGCTCCCGTTTTAATACTTCCTGCCAAATGCTCACCAATTCCTGCTCTACCCGGTCCCGCGGCCCGACATACTCCGCTTCCGGCCTGATCTCCTCCCCGCCCAGCTCCATCAATGCCTTGCGGTCTAGCTTACCCGTCGCCGTCTTCGGGAACTCCTCCAGCCTCAAAAATACATTCGGCACCATGTAATCGGGCAGCACCGTTTTCAGCTCGCCGACCAGGTAAGACTCATCTATTGCCGAACCTCCTTCCGACCGGTAATAGGCGGCCAGGTAGTTCTCACCGCTCTTGTCCGGCCTGCACACCACCACGCTCTTCAATACCCCTTTCACCTGGTCGAGACGGCCCTCGATCTCACCCAACTCCACCCGGTAGCCCCGCACTTTCACCTGGAAATCCTTGCGCCCCACGTACTCGATGCTGCCATCGGGCAGACGACGGCCCAAATCGCCGCTCCGGTACGCCCGTCCCTCGACTCCGCTCGGGAACCTCCCCTCGACACCGCTGACCGGGTAATCGACAAACGCCGCTGCCGTCTTCTCCGGCTGGTTCCAATAGCCCAATGCCAGGTGACACCCCTGGTAGACGATCTCCCCTTCCCCATACACCTGCGCTTCCTGTCCGGTCTCGGTCAGCAAGTAGACACGCGTCTCCTCGACCGGGAAACCGACAGGCACCGCCTCGCGCAATAGCTCGGTGTTTTTGTCCATAAAATACTGCAATGTCAACGTCGATTCCGTCGGCCCTAAACCATTGATCATCACACACTTATCGCTAAAATACCGCTTGTACCGGTCTACGTCCCTTCTGAACACCGCCTCGCCGCCGAGCACGATCAGCCGGATATCCGGGAACGCCACCTGACCGCCCAACATGTCGGTAAAGTACCGGTAGACGGTCGGTATCGAGTGATAAATGGTGATCTGCTCTTCCTTGAGCCAATCGACCAACCGGTCTAAACTCCCCTCCTGCTTGATGTCGTACGGATAAAGGCTGGCGCCATTGAGCAAGGCCCCATAAATATCCATCTTGGCCGCATCGAAGCTGTACGAGGAAAACAGGGTCAACCGGTCCTGGCTACCGATGTGCAAAGCATTGGTATAAGCGGCCGCATGGTGTAGCACGTTGCGCTGGTTCTGCATGACGCCCTTGGGCCGGCCGGTCGAACCGGAGGTGTAGAGAATATAGGCCAGGTCGTCCGGCTGGATGTCCAGGCCCAGGTTATCGCCACCCACGTTCGCGTCTAGGTCCCCGATATCGACGACCGGTATCTGGCGGTTAAAGCCGTCGCGCAGTGCTATCGCCTGCTCAAAGTGTGCTTTATCGGTGACGATCACCCGCGCTTCCGAGTCTTCCAGCATGTAGGCGAGCCGCTCGACCGGGTACCCGGCATCCAGCGGTATATAGACCTTACCGGCCTTCAATGCCCCCAGTATACCGACAACGGTGTGGATGTCCTGGCCAAAGAGTAAAGCCACCGGCTGGATTCCCCTACTCTCGCCCTGGTCACGGATATCTTTGTCTGTCACTATTTCCACTTCTCTTTCCCTGACCTCAATGGTCAAAAGCTTCTCTTTGATCTTTTCCCCGCACACCGGGCAGTCGGGGTTCTTCTCGAGAATTAACTCCTCCACGATCTTACCGCTAAAACCCTTGTCCCAATCGAATCCCTGGTTACGGCTCAAGGCCTTGAAATATTCGTTGAACGGGAAAGTGATCAGCCGGAAACCGTCCGACTGCACAATATCCCCGCTCGCCCGCTGGTTGAATAAAAAGTACTTGTTGTAGGCCGGTTGACCGTTGCCCAGCAAAATCTTCACCGCCTCATTGACGGCAAAACCGGTACTCAAAAACAGGGCCGGGGACGACACCGGGTTGGGGGTCTTCTTATACCCCTGGACCTGCTGCCGCAACTCGGCGATCTCGTCCAGTACCCCCCGGTTGTACAGGCAGTGGAAGCACGGCGTATAAGGCGCATGAAACACGGCCGCATAGGCATCGATATCGATCATCGACGAGATGATATGGGGAATACCCTTTAATACTGCACATTCCGATAGATAAAATTTCGCCTCCAGGTCGTCCACATTGTCGAACAATACCTGCGCATCGCCCACCAATTCGTAGACATTCTCCCGGGTGATCTTCTCCTCTATGGCGATGACTTTCACATACGGATTGATCCGCTCCACCGTCAGCTTGGCCGATAGTGCCTTGTTCATGCCGATCCTGGTTTGATCGTGCAGCACCTGCCGGTTGAGGTTGGATAATTCCACCTCGTCGTAATCGCAGACGACAATGGTGCCGATTCCCAGCAAAGCCAACTGCATGATCACCGGCGAGCCGGAACCGCCGGCCCCGGCCACGAACACCTTTGCCCCTTTCAATCTCTCCTGGCCGCCTATTCCCCAGCCCTGGAGCATCATCTGGCGACCATAGAGTATTTTCTCTTCGCGGCTCAATTTTGTCTTCTCATCGTACTGCTCGACGATTGCCCGCGCCACCCGGTTGGCGTACCGGTT